>Ga0137359_10000665_pt1 | contig 25929 bp, 22 predicted proteins | sample Mad1_40_16metaG_FD_108281 | JGI IMG/M metagenome (GOLD analysis project Ga0137359, IMG submission 108281) | Vadose zone soil microbial communities from Angelo Coast Range Reserve, California, USA - Mad1_40_16 metaG | ecosystem: Environmental > Terrestrial > Soil > Vadose zone | place: USA... | reverse complement strand
CCGTTAGCGAGGCCAAAGATTTCGAGGAGGCTTTGGAAATCGTCCTGCACAATATTTGCGAAGCCACGGGTTGGAGTCTCGGCCAGGCATGGATTCCTCGATCGGACAAAGAAGTCCTCGAATGCAGTGCGGCATGGCACAAGGGCCGCGCGGGAATCGAAAGATTCCGGACACTGAGTAAAGGTTTCACGTTCGCACTCGGCGTAGGACTGCCCGGCCGTGCCTGGGCCACAAAACAACTCTCCTGGATACGTGATGTAACCGTGGATACAAATTTTCCGCGCGCCCAAGGCGCGCGAGAAGCCGGTCTCAAAGGAGCGGTAGCAATCCCTGTAATGGCGGACGACGAAGTCGTTGCGGTGGTCGAATTCTTTGTGCCCGAATCGCGCGAGGAAGACGAGCGCTTCGTCAAGTTGATTTCATCGGTGGTCGCTCAGATAGGCCACGTCGTTCAACGCAAACGAGCGGAAGCGGCGCTCCGGGAAGCGGAAGAGAAATATCGCAGCATCTTCGAAAACGCGATCGAGGGTATTTTTCAGAACACGCCCGAGGGGCGCTTTCTTTCTGTCAATCCAGCGCTGGCCCGAATGCTCGGCTTCGATTCGCCGGAGGAGCTGATAAACAGGCGCGAGGATATTGAGCGCCAGGGGTACGTCGACTCTGCCCTGCGGGAGAAGTTTAAGAAAACCCTGGAGGAAAACGGCGTCATCATCGGCTTCGAATACGAAGTGTATCGGAAAGATGGCACCAAAATCTGGGTCTCCGAGAATTGCCGCGCAGTTCGAGACACCGATGGGACTGTCCTCTACTACGAAGGCACAGTCGAGGACATCACCAAACGCAAGCAGGCCGAGGATGCGCTTCGCGTCAGCGAAACGCATCTGCAAACCGTCGTCGAGAACCTCGACGAGGGCGTTATTGTTTCCGATCTCAAAGGTGGATTGTTGCACTGGAATCGCGCTGCATTAGACATTCATGGCTACACCGATTTGGAGGAAGGCCTTCGATCGCTGACTGACTTTGTCGATACATTCAAACTATCGGCCCTGGACGGGACGCAAATTCCCGTGGCGGAGTGGCCGCTTGCCCGCGTTCTCCGAGGCGAAAATCTGCACGACCTCGAGCTTCGCGTCCGAAACATCAAGGCCAATTGGGAACGGATTTTTAGTTATGGTGGCACTCTCGTTCACGACGCGAACGATCAACCGCTGATGGCGATCGTTACCGTAAGCGACATTACGACGCGGAAGCGCGCGGAGGAACACCTGCTCGAGCAAGCTGATATCATCAATCGCGCGCAGGACGCGATCATCATCCGCAACTTCAAGGACGGCGACATTACGTTTTGGAACAAGGGCGCGGAACGCTTGTACGGTTGGAGCGCCGAAGAAGCCCTGGGCAAACCTTTTGGTGAACTGATTCCCGCGGATGAAAAGGATCACCAGGCACGATTAGAGCAACTTGTCTCTAGCGGAGAGTTTCACGGCGAACTGAAGCAGGTCGCGAAAGATGGACGGGAGATCATTGTCGATTCGCGCGTTACTCTGATTCAAAACGACAATGGCACACCACGGTCGGTCCTCGGCATTAATACCGACGTTACTGAGCGCAAGAAGCTCGAAACACATCTGCTCCGCGCGCAGCGCCTCGAAAGCATCGGCACGCTGGCCAGCGGGGTCGCGCACGATCTGAACAACGTACTGACTCCGATTTTAATGTGCTCCCAGGTTCTGCGCAGCGAGCTTGGTGAAGAAGATCGACAATCGGCCCTCGCGCTCATTGAAGAAAGTGCGCAACGCGGTGCTGGAATCGTGAAACAAGTGCTCACCTTCGCGCGCGGTATTGAGGGCGAGCGTGTTCTGATCAAGCCGAGCCATCTCGTCCAGGAGATAGTAGATATCGCGCGCAAAACCTTTCCCAAATCAATCGAGATCAACGGCCGTTATCCGGAAGATCTTTGGTCGATCAAAGGTGATCCTACTCAACTACATCAGGTCCTGCTTAATCTCTCGGTCAATGCCCGCGACGCCATGCCGAGTGGTGGCTCACTGAGTTTCGGCGCGGAAAATTTTACCGTCGATGAACATTACGCCGCCATGACTCCGGACGCCAAGGTTGGCCCTTGTGTCGTATTGCGCGTCAGTGACAGCGGTTCTGGAATGCCTCGCGCCACGATCGATAAGATTTTCGATCCATTTTTCACTACGAAAGAAATCGGAAAGGGGACAGGCCTTGGACTCTCCACAACGCTCGGCATCGTGAAAAGCCACGGAGGATTTATTTCCGTTTACAGCGAGCCCGGTAAAGGAACGACATTCAAAATCTTCTTGCCGGCAGCTATCACTGAAAACGATCTTCAGCAGTCGAAAATCTCCATTGCGCCCATTCAAGGAAATGGCGAACTAATCCTGCTGGTCGATGATGAGCCGAACATTCTCGGCATCACGAAAATGATTCTGGAGAAGCACCGGTATGGCGTCCTCTCAGCCAACGACGGCCCGGAGGCGCTGGCGATTTTCGCCCAACGAATGCAGTCCATTCGCCTGGTACTAACCGACATGTCGATGCCCTACATGGATGGTGCAACGCTGGCCCGCGCACTCAGGAAAATGAAATCCGATCTCCCTATCATAGCTTCCACTGGACAGGGCGGACAATCAGGCTTTGCGGATTTTCAGGCCCTGGGTGTGAAGAATTTTCTAACAAAACCTTACAACACCGAGCAGTTGCTCACGACAATTCACGACGCTCTCCAAGAAAAAGCCGAATTAGCGGTCTAAATTACGCTGATTCCTGTATCTCTTAGGGCCGCAGACATTCTTGGCGAACCGCTTGAAGCACGCGACGTTTCCAGGCTCTTGAAGTTTATCGAGAACTTCACACGATAGAAGTCGTAGATGTTTGAGGAGAACGAATGCGTTCTGGCGTTTCCTTATCAATCGTTGGACCCGGCGACCGCTTTGCGCCGTCCAAACTATGAAAACCATTCGGATTCTTATCGCCGACGATCATGAAGTCGTGCGCGAGGGCACGCGCATGTTGCTCAAGCGCGAGCCGGGATGGGAAATCTGCGGTGTGGCGAAAACAGGACGCGACGCAGTTGAACAGGCCAAAAGGCTTCAACCAGACATCGTGGTGTTGGACATGAGCATGCCCGAGTTGAACGGACTCGACGCCGCGCGTCAGATCAAACGCGCTCTTCCCAAGACAGAGTTGCTCATTTTCACCGCGCACGAGCGAGAAGAACTTATGCGGGAAGTTTTTGAAGCTGGAGTGAAAAGCTACATTCTCAAAGCCGACGCCGGGTCGCATCTTGTCGAAGCGATTCGTTCGTTGAGTCAACACAAGCCGTTTTTCACGACCAAAGTTGCAGAGGTTCTATTTGCCAAATTTTCAAGTGGTTCCGCCGACGAACGCCCTGGAAGTAAAAGTGAAAAGCATCTTACCGCGCGCGAGCGCGAAGTTGTGAGGCTGTTGGCTGATGGCAAAAGCAATAAAGAAGTTGCCGACGCACTCGGCGTCAGTGTCCGCACGGCGGAAACCCATCGGGCCAGCTTGTTGCGCAAACTCGGTCTGACTTCTCTGGCGGATTTGGTGCGCTACGCGATCCGCAACAATATCACCGAGGCGTAGAGAGGCCCGCGATCGTCGACTAGCTCCGCTACAGCGAAAATACGTAGTTTCCACAAGGCGCATCCGCACATGGTCTGCTGCTTTTAGCGGCATGAACTTGCCTGAGCTTAGGAAAGGAGAGAATCGACTGGTATCGGATTCGGGACTCAAACCATTCTTCATTGCGTTGTTTCTGTTCCTTACGGCAACAGCTTTTGCTTCGCCTCAGGACCTCTCCCAGCTTTCGTCTCCTGAATCTGTGTTTAGCCTTCAACCAACCGCGACTAAGACTTTTATCACGAGAGACTTTTCTTTACCGGACGACGTGGTGAGACCTAGCGATCAATCGAAAAATATCGGCAAGGTAACGACAAACAAAGCTTTGCTCAGCAGCAGCGCCCAGATAGTGCCGCCGCCAGTCACGAGTCAGTAGTGGATTCTGCGACCCTGCCTTATTAGGCGTATTGACTGGAATTCTCGGTAAATAAGACCCGTTCTTCCTTCGTTGACAGTTTTGCGCGAGCGCGCAGGATTGCAGCCTAAGGATGAATTTCGAAAACCAAACTGCGATCGTCACCGGCGCGGGGCGGGGGATCGGTCATGCAATTGCGGCGCGCCTGGCGAGCGAAGGCGCTCGCGTAGCCTGTGTGAGCCGCAGCGAAGAAAACGCAAAGCGCACGGCCGATGAGTTGAACAAGGGGCGTGCGAATTCAGCGAAACATTACGCAGTCGATGTGGCGGATCACGCCGCGGTGCAAAAAGTCGGCGCGCAGATTCTCGAAGACTTCGGCAAGATCGACATTCTGGTTAACAACGCCGGCGTCACCCGCGATGGATTGGCCATGCGCATGTCGATCGAAGATTGGGACACCGTTATCAACACCAATTTGCGGGGCGCGTTCAATTTCACGCAGTCGATTCTGCGCGCGATGATCAAACAACGCAGCGGCCGCATCATCAACATCAGTTCAGTGATTGGTTTGATCGGCAACGCCGGCCAAACGAACTATGCCGCGAGCAAAGCCGGTCTGATCGGTTTGACGAAATCACTCGCGCGCGAACTCGCCAGCCGGAATATCACCGTGAACGCCGTCGCCCCGGGTTTCATCACCACCGACATGACCTCGGGATTGTCGGACGAAATTAAAAAGACAATTCAGGCGCAGATTCCGCTCGGGAAGACCGGCACTCCCGAAAATATCGCCGACGCGGTCATGTTCCTCGCGTCTGCGGAGGCAAGTTACATCACTGGTCAGGTGGTGTGTGTCGATGGTGGAATGGTGATGTGAGGTGTAGCCACGTCGCTGTGCGACGTCCCAACCGCCCGCAGGGCGGTGGCTACAAATGTTGCGCGAAACGACGTCTCGCTTGATCATGCAACCATGACGATAGAGAAAGCGACATTCGGAGCGGGTTGTTTCTGGGGCGTGGAAGAAACTTTTCGAAATCTCAAAGGCGTAACCTCGACCGCGGTCGGCTACGCCGGTGGAACGAAAGAGAATCCCAGTTACGAGGACGTTTGCTCCGACGAGACCGGCCACGCGGAAGTTGTGGAGGTTGAATTCGATCCGTCGCAAATTAAATACGACGATCTGCTCGATGTTTTCTGGTCCAATCACAATCCGACGACTTTGAATCGGCAGGGGCCCGACGTCGGGACGCAATATCGCTCCGTAATTTTTTATGATTCGCCTGAACAAAAGGCGGCGGCTGAAGCGTCCAAGGAAAAGATCGGCAAAAGCGGTCGTTTTAAGCAGCCCGTGGTGACTCGGATTGAACCGGCGCCAAAATTCTGGCGCGCGGAAGAGTATCATCAGCGCTATTTGGAAAAGCGCGGCCAATCGCACTGCGCGATTTGAGGTTGCATGGGCCGCGAAATTATTCGGACGAAAAATTTCGTGGCCGACGCCGCAAGTTTCATTGTCGATCTTGCCCATAAAGCGCTGGCCGAGCGGAAAGAGTTCCGCGTCGCGCTCTCTGGCGGGAACACGCCGCGGCCGGTTTATTCCGAGGTCGCGCGCATCGGGCGCGATCTTCCCTGGGAACGAATCCTGATCACGTTCGGCGACGAGCGCTGCATCCCGCCGGATGACGCGCAGAGCAATTATCGCATGGCGCGCGAGACGCTTTTTCTTCCGGCGAGCGTTCCCGACAAATCGGTCATGCGCATGCGCGGCGAAATGGACCCACAGATAGCGGCTCAACAATATCAGGACGATGTCGATCTTTTGGCCACGCAGCGCGGCGAACAAATTTACCGGCACGATTTGATCCTTCTCGGCCTCGGCGACGATGGACACACTGCTTCGCTCTTTCCCGAAACGGCCGCGCTGACTGAAAATGTGCGGCGCGTCGTAGCCAATTTCGTTCCGAAATTCAACGTCTGGCGTTTGACGTTTACGTTTCCGATAATCAATCACGCGCGCCAGGTCTGCTTTTTGGTAAACGCAGCCAAGCAAGCGAAGCTGATCGAGCGCGTGCTTGAGGGCGATTCCAAATATCCGGCGTCGCGCGTAAACCCTTCTTCGGGCGATGTGACATGGATCCTAGGTCAATGATCCCGCGGCACACTTCGCGCTAAGATCGACAATTGTGCGCACAATTATCATCACGGGCTCGGCCGGATTGATTGGCTCGGAAACGGTCAAACGCTTTGCCAAAGACGGCGCGCGCGTCGTTGGAATCGACAACGACATGCGCGCGCAATTTTTCGGAGCCGAAGCTTCCACCAAAAAGACGCGCGACGATTTGGTCGCGAATGTCCGCGGCTACGAGCACACAAACATCGACATCCGCGACGCGGGCGCGGTCACGGAGTTATTCAAGAAGCATCGGGGCAGGATCGACGCGGTTGTGCACACGGCTTCCCAACCGTCGCACGATTGGGCGGCGCGCGATCCGCAAACCGATTTCACGGTCAACGCTAATGGCACGCTCAATCTGCTCGAGGCCGCGCGAAATTTTTGTCCGGAAGCGCCGTTCGTTTTTACATCGACAAATAAAGTTTATGGCGACACGCCGAACCGGTTGCCGCTGCGCGAACTGGAAAAGCGGTGGGAAATCGAGCCAGGCCACGATTACGAGCCGGGAATTTCCGAGACGATGAGCATCGACTACACGAAACATTCGCTCTTCGGTGCGTCCAAAGTCGCGGCCGACATTCTCGTGCAGGAATACGGTCGCTATTTCGGAATGCCGACAGTTTGTTTTCGTGGCGGATGTTTGACCGGTCCCGCGCACGCCGGCACCGAGCTGCACGGGTTTCTTTCGTATCTCATGATCTGTAACGTCAGCGGCCGGCCATATCGCGTTTTCGGATACAAGGGCAAGCAGGTGCGCGACAACATCCACAGCTTCGATTTGGTGGAGACATTTGCCGAGTTCATTCGTGCGCCGCGAGTCGGCGAAGTTTACAACATCGGTGGAAGCCGCCACTGCAATTGCTCGATGCTGGAGGCGATAGAGCTGTGCGAAGAAATCAGCGGCCGAAAACTAAACTGGAGTTACGAAGAGGCCAATCGCATTGGCGATCACATCTGGTGGATCAGCGATGTCCGGAAATTCCAGGACCATTACCCGTCGTGGAAATTTCGCTACGGTTTGCGCGACATTCTCGAAGAGATTCACCGCGCTGTTTTGTAGCCGCGTCTCTGCGAACCGCGTGGCGCATTAAGTACCTCCATCCCGCGCTTCGCGCAGCAAAGGGGGCTACAGAATCAGTATTGCTCGCCTTCTTCAACTGGCGCGACGCGGTCTTCGATTCCCCAGACGTGAATCATGACGCCAATCCAGTAGAACACCAGGATGCCGATGCCAAATCCGGCGGAAGCAAAAGCCGCGAGGAGACCGAAAACGATCGCAATCGGTGTGACCAGGAAAAGAAGGATGGCGCCCGTGACTTTGTGGCCTTTGTAGATGTGGCCCAATCCCGGAATAATGCTGAGCAAAATTGCCATCGCGTCGCTCGCCTTCGGCTCCGCGGGCGTGGTCGCCTCACGCGTCCAGTCGCACCGGGTGCAGGACTCGGCATCCTTCGGCAGCCACGTGCCGCAATAAGGGCACTGCATCGTGTCGTCGCTAATCGGCTGTGGTTCGGTTGGAGCGTCGGTGTATTCCATGCGAGTCAGGATCGACAACTGAACGTCACAACAGCCGCGCGATTCGTCAAGAAAACTTGCTTCGGCTGTGGAGGCGCTTACCGCGGCGAGCGCCTATTTTTAGTTTCGGTGTTTGACACAAACGCCGCTACAATTTGGAGCATGCCGTCGCTGTCGGAAGTCGTTAAGTACACCGACAAGTATTTGCGTATTGGAAAAATTCAAGATTGGCCGAATGCATTAAACGGCTTGCAGATTGAAAACTCCGGCCGCGTCACAAAAATTGGCGCGGCGGTAGATGTTTCCACGCGCGTTCTAACAGCGGCGGCCAGGCGACATGTCGATCTTTTGCTCGTGCATCACGGTTTGTTTTGGCCGGGTTTACAAACGGTCACGGGCGCGTTCCATCGACAATTGAAACTCGCGTTTGAAAATGACATCGCTCTTTATAGCGCGCATCTCCCGCTCGACGTTCACCCGGAAATAGGCAATAACGCGCAGCTCGCGGCGGCGCTTGGATTCAAATCGACGAAACCGTTCCTGGAGGAAAAAGGGGAGCTGGTTGGATTGCGGGTCAGAGCCGTGTTACCGCAAGCAGAATTGGTCCGCAAACTCAGAAGAGTATTACGCGGCCCGATCAAGACATTCAATTTCGGGCCAAGAGAAACAACCCGAATCGGAATCGTCACTGGCGGGGCTGGCTCGGAAATTTATCGTGTCGCGCAAGAGAAGATCGACATGTTCATCACCGGCGAAGCGCCGCATTGGGCGGCAGTGGCGGCGGAGGAATTGGGAATGAATCTGGTGCTCGGCGGTCATTACGCGACTGAGACCTTCGGCGTTAAAGCGCTGGCCGCGCATCTTTCGAAACGCTTCAACGTTCCATGGGAGTTTCTCGATTTTCCAACCGGTCTTTAAGCGTCGCAGCACGGGTGCGTTTGAAGTTTTTGCTTTCGTAAACCCTGAGACGTTGTTCTTTGTTCGCCGATGGCTCTGGCGCCAACTCAGCGAATAAGCACGCGCGCGACTGGAATTGTCGGCGTGGCAATTCTGTGCAGCCGTGTTCTCGGTCTCATCCGCGAACTGCTGTTCGCCGGGCTCTTCGGGGCGGGGAGAAATCTTGACGCATTTTTGATGGCCTTTCGGGTGCCAAACATGTTGCGCGACCTTTTTGCCGAAGGCGCGCTTTCCGCGGCCTTCATAACGACGTTTTCAAAAAAGATCGCCACCGAGGGCGATGAATCCGCGTGGCGACTTGCAAATAAAGTCGCAACACTCACCGCCGTTTTCATGAGCGCGGTGACGCTGTTGGGCATCGTCTTTGCACCGCAACTAATCGAAGTGATGACCTGGTGGAGCTGGTCGCCGGAAAAAACCGAGCTGACGATCGTGCTCACACGGATCATGTGGCCGTTTATCCTGATGGTGTCGCTCGCGGCGCTGGTGATGGGAATGTTGAACGCGAAACAAGTGTTCGGGCCGCCCGCGATGGCATCGAGCTTTTTTAATCTCGGGTCGATTATCGGCGGCGTAGCGCTGGGCTGGTGGCTTGATCCACAGTTTGGCGCGCGTTCCCTTATTGGATTATCGATCGGCACACTCATTGGCGGCCTGTGGCAGTTGACCGCGCAATTTCCATCGCTGCGGCGCGTCGGCTACAAATACCGGCCTGATTTTCAATGGCGCGACGAAGGTGTGCGCACCGTCCTTGGATTAATGGCGCCAGGGGTGATCGCCGCCAGCGTCGTGCAGGTAAACGTGCTTGTTAACAGCGGCTTCGCTGCACGACTCGGCGACGGCCCAGTGAGCTGGCTCAACATCGCGTTTCGTTTGATGCAATTGCCTCTCGGAATTTTCGGTGTGGCGGTCGCGACGGTTACTTTGCCGTTGGTTTCGCGCAGCGCCGCCGTCGGCAACACCGCCGAGTTTCGCTCCGCGCTGGCGCATTCCATCCGGCTTGTCCTGTTGCTGACAATTCCCGCGGCCATCGGTCTCATCATTCTGGCGGAGCCGATCATTCATTTGATATACGAGCACGGCCGATTCACCCCGTACGCGACTACTCAAACCGCGGCCGCGTTACAGTTTTACGCCATCGGCCTCGCCGGATATTCCGCGGACAAAGTGCTCGCGCCCGCGTTTTACGCTTTGAACAAACGCTATGTGCCGATGTTCGTAACGTTGACTTCAATCGCCATAAATTTTTCTCTTAACTGGTTCTTTACCTTTCGTCTCCATTGGGGACATCGCGGCCTCGCCTTCTCCACCAGCATGGTCGCGATCACGAATTTCTTTTTTCTTTATTCGATGATGCGCCATTACACCGGCCGGCTCGAGACTGGCGCGATGTTTCAAACTGTTGCCAAACTTTTATTGGCAGGCGCCGGACTTGCCGCCATTTGCTGGTTTGCGTCTGCGTTTTTCTTTTCCGCCCACCCTCATTTGGCGGTGTGGAAGAATTTTCTCGCGCTGATGGTTACGATTGCCGCTGGCGCCGGAGCATTTTTCGGAGCGGCCTACTTGCTGCGCGTTGCCGAAGTGCACGACGTCGTCGAACTTGTCCGGCGTCGTGTTAGAAATCAGCCGTTGTAGAGGCGTTTGTGTCAAACGCCTAATTAATAACTCGGCGCTTGGTACAAGCGCCGCTACAACGTCAGCGCTTGATCGAGATCTTCGATCAGATCGTCGGCGTTCTCGAGGCCGATTGATAAACGCAGCAAACCTTCTGGCGAAGTTGTACCTGGCCCTTCAATTGAAGCGCGGTGCTCGATCAAGCTTTCCACGCCACCCAGACTGGTTGCGCGCGTAAAGATTTTTGTTTTCACCGTGACCGCTATTGCCGCATCCCGCCCGCCTTTGGCCTCAAACGAAAGCATCCCGCCGAACATCGACATCTGCTTCGCCGCGATGTCGTGGCCGGGATGCGAACTCAATCCCGGATAATGCACGAGTTTCACTTGTCGATGTTGCGCCAGAAAATTCGCTACCTTTGCCGCGTTTTCGGCATGTGCGCGCATTCGCCACGGGAGGGTGCGCATGCCGCGCAAAATCAACCAGCAGTCGAAAGGTGAGGGAACGGCGCCGCCGGAGTATTGGATGTCGCGAACGCGCTGAAAAAACTCGTTGTTGGTCTTAGTGACCACGATTCCACCGAGCACGTCGCAATGGCCGCCGAAATATTTCGTGGTCGAGTGCAGGATAAGATCGGCGCCGAGATCAAATGGCCGTTGCAGCACGGGCGCCCAGGTGTTGTCGCAAACGCAAAGCGCTCCGGCCGCCTGCACCACTTTGGCGACCGCGGCAAGATCGACAATCTTCAGGAGCGGATTGGACGGCGTTTCCACCCAGGCCAGCTTGGTTTTCGGTCGCACCGCTTTTTTCACTGCGCTTAGGTCGCTCATGTCGATGGAATCGGCTTCGAGTCCCCAGCGCAGAAAAATGTCGCGCAGCAATCGCGACGTGCCGTAGTAGGCGTCGACATGGGCGAGAATGTGATCCCCCGGCGCGAGGGCCTGGAAAATGGCCATGGTAGCTCCGCTTCCCGAAGCGAACGCAGCCGCTCCGGCGCCACCCTCGAGCGCCGCGATTCCCTGCTCGAGCGCCTGACGATTGGGGTTGTTGTTGCGCGTGTACATGAACCCCCGCGAGTAGGTGCCTTCGATGTCGCGCTCGAAAGTGGTGGAAAGATGAATGGGCGCCGAGACGGCGCCGGTGGCCGGATCTATGTCGTGTCCGGCGTGCACGGCCAGAGTTTCGATTTTCATTTTCTTTTGCTCGCTGAAGTTACGATTCAAAACGCGATTGTCGATCTTGGTGGCATGGGCTTCCAGCCCATGAATCATCGGCAGGATGCCGATGCCACGTTTCGATTTGACGCCCGCCCCATTCGCGGTCAAATAGAATCCCCTTTCGAATGTTCTAACATTCTCGTTCGCCTTCATGCACATTTACGACGACGAAGTGTTTCGGATGGCCTGTGACCAGTTCCAGGTCATCGCCGATTACCTCAGTATCGACAAGAACGATCGCGACCGCTTGATGTATCCCAAGCGTGCGATCGCGGTCACGCTGCCGGTGCACATGGATGACGGCAGCACGAAAACTTTCCAGGGCTACCGCGTCCAGCATCATCTGACCCTCGGCCCGACCAAAGGTGGGACGCGCTTCGCTCCGACATTGTCGATGGGCGAGACAGCCGCGCTTGCCATGTGGATGAGTTGGAAATGCGCGCTGGCGAATTTGCCTTACGGTGGCGCCAAAGGCGGTATCGCGGTCGATCCATTGAAATTATCGCGCGCCGAACTGGAAGCGCTCTCGCGCCGTTACATGCAGGAGATGATTCCTTTCGTCGGCCCGCATACCGACATCATGGGCCCGGACATGGGCACAAACGAGCAGATCATGGCTTGGTTCATGGACAACAACTCGGTTTATCAAGGTTAAGCCGTAAGTGAGATCGTCACCGGCAAGCCCGTTTCGATCGGTGGAACGGAAGGCCGCCGCGAAGCAACCGGTCGGGGTGTCGTTTACTTGGTCGAACGCGCGATGGACATGCTGAAAATGGATCCGGAAAAATGCACCGCTATTGTGCAGGGCTTCGGTAACGTCGGCTCGGTCGCGGCCCTCTCGCTCGGTTTAAAGAGCGGCGTCAAAATTGTCGGAATCAGCGATGCGATGGCGGCGTTCTACAATCCGAAAGGGATCGATATCAAAGCAGCCGAGCAACACATTTTTAAAAAAGGAAACTTGCGTGCCTTTACCGGTGGTGAGCGCGTCGATCCGAATGAGCTACTCACTATGCCGTGCGACGTGCTTGTCCCGGCGGCGGTCGATCGCGTGATTAATGGAAAAAATGCCGGCAAGTTGAAGTGCCGGATTCTGGCGGAAGGCGCGAACGGACCGACCACGCCGGAAGCGGATTTAATTCTGGAGAAGCGCTGGGAAGAGGTCTTCGTCATTCCGGACATTCTCTGCAACGCCGGCGGTGTGATTGTCTCCTATTTCGAATGGGTGCAAGGGCTGCAAAGTTTTCGCTGGAGCGAAATCGAGGTGACCGACAAGCTCTTTCGCATTCTCGAGGGTTCGTTCAGCCAGGTCATTAAGCGTGCGAAGGAACACAAGATCTCGCATCGGACCGCCGCCATGGCCATCGGTGTAGATCGTGTCCTTCGAGCCAAGGGCGCGCGTGGTCTGTTCCCATGAACCGCGATGAAGTTTTCCCATCGCGAAGATAAACGGGAAAATCGGCTGCTCGATATTTTAACGGACGAAGAAAACGGCCTGCGCCTTGTCATCTCGCGGCTCGGCGCCGAATTGGTGAGCCTGGCGCGCAAGAACCAAGCCGGAGAATGGGTTGGTTTCCTTTATCGCGACAACGACATCGCCATGCCGGAGAAAGGATGGGCGAATCACGCCACGGTGATGGGTTACTATCTGCACCGCCTCAAGGATGGGCGCAGTTTATATCGCGGTCAGGAAATCAAAGGCGGCACCCACAGCTTTCTTAGATCTAAGGTATGGCAGCTCGCCGAACCTAAGATCGAAAACGGCGCTCTAACATATCGGATCACTCCGGGAGACTTTTCCAAGACGGATTACCCGTTGCGTGTCGGGCTCGACCTCACATATAAGATCGACAATGATAAGGTGAGCGTCGTGTTCGATTTTAAAAATGAGGAGCCCAAACTGAGCGCGCATGTTGCGTTTGGGTTGCATCCCGGGTTTGCTGCGTCTTCGTTCGATTCTTTTCGATTTCAAATGCCGGCTGGCAAATATCGGCGCCATTTTTCTCCCGGAAACTATCTCTCGGAAGGAACCGAGGAGATTGAATTCGGTGGCGGCGAGATGCCGTTCCCGAAAAAGGAGTTGCCCGGTTCCTTTATTCTCGAATTTGTCGATGTACCAAAACGCGAGTTTGTTTATGTCGATTCAGCGAGCGGGCGCTCGGTGGTTGTCGATTTAACCGGCGTTCCTTATCTCACCCTGTGGTCGGACGGCGGACCATTTCTCTGCATCGAGCCGTGCTGGGGCCTGACGGATCATCATCAACAACGGGCTTTCGAGGACAAGGAAGGCATTCAAGAAATTGCTGCCGGCGTGGAATTGCGCGCCGCGTTCACCATCCAACCGCGGCTCGCTCTTCCAAATTGAATCATGCGTCTCGCCACCATTCTACCGGAGAATGCGCCCAAACCGATCGCGGCGGTTGCGGTCGATAAGCAAAACTGGATCGCGCTCCATCCGTTTCTCAGTTTCTTTGGCGCAAAAGATTTGCCGGAGAACCCGGGCGCGCCGCTGGAGTGGTTTCTTCCGATTCTACTGCCGCGATTTTCGGAACTTACGCGCAAAGTGAACGATTGGCCGGAGCACGGCAGGGTCTTTGAGAAGAAAGGCGGGAAGACTTTGCGGGTGCGCAGATTTTTGGCTCCGGTGGTTCGCCCATCCACCTTCCGCGATTTCTACGCTTTCGAGCAGCATGTACGCACCGCCCGCCAACGCCGCGGACTCGAAATGATCCAGGCGTGGTATGAAATTCCGGCTTTCTATTTTGCAAATCCAAACTCGTTCGTGGGAAACGACGCGGAGATTTCGGCGCCGGCCGGTTCGAACGAATTGGATTACGAGCTCGAACTTGGCATCATCGTCGGCAAGCGCGGCCGCAACATTGCTCCGGCGCAGGCGTGGGATTACGTGGCCGGATTTACCATTATCAACGACTTCAGTGCGCGCGATCTGCAACGCGCGGAGATGGAGGTCGGGCTGGGACCGGCCAAGGGAAAAGATTTTGCCACGGCGGTCGGTCCAATTTTGGTGACGCGCGACGAGTTTGCCGACAAGATCGATCGGGAAAGAATCTCGCTCGAAATGCGCGCACGATTGAATGGAAACCAACTCTCCTGGGGAAACAGTTCAACGTTATTTCATTCCTTTCCCAGAATGATCGCGCAAGCGTCGCGCGACGCCGACCTTTTTCCCGGCGATTTAATCGGCAGCGGCACCGTCGGCGCCGGTTGCATTCTTGAGCTCGGTCCGGAAAACACCGGCGGCTGGTTGAAAGCGGGAGACGTCGTCGAACTGGAGATCGAGCGCATCGGGAGTTTGCGAACGAGAATCGGATTGCGGCCCGGATGAGCCACCGCGCGTTCGCGAGCAAGCAGTGGCGGCCGCTACAAGCCGGTCGCGTATCGTGTACATAAGAAACCGCACCGCGGGTGGAACCCACGGTGCGGCTCTTTTTGCTTAGTTGATGGTTTTGCCGGTGCCTGAGAGACTGCTCCCTGAGAGACTGCTGCCTTGAACGGTCTTGCCAGCGCCTGTGAGAGTACTACCTTGCAATACCATACGGCCTCCCTTGGCGTCTTTCGACGGCTTGAGGTCACGAACTTTGATGTTTTTCTTCGATTTCTTAGTTGCCATATTTAGTTTTCCTGTCTTGGGTTGTTTATTGTTGTGTAAGCAGCACCGAACAACAGGTGACGCCCGCCTAGGACATTTTCTTTTGGGATCAGGTCATCAAGACGGATCAATTTATCTTTCTTGCGCTTGGGCCTTTGACTAGTTGACTCTCCGGCGGGCGCATTTTTTTTGTTCTTCGATGTACTCACTTTGGCTCCCTATTACCACTATTTGTGCCACCCTTATCTCAACTCGAAGACCTTGCCGCGCTTGTTGTTGGAGACCAATTACTTACGAAATGCAGATTTCGTAAGTGCGGAAGATCGACATCGTGATGTTGGCCTTACTTTAAGTCCGCGGTGGCCTAGAATTAATGCAGGCCATGGCTTTGATTTTGAGCCGCATTCCGAAGGTGTCGCGCCAGCGTGGCTCTGGAAATACCGAGCAGCTTCGCTGTCCGCCGCTGATTGCGACTTGTTTGCTCATAAACAAAATGCACATGCCGTCGGACCGCGCTGGCGAGCGAGAGATCAACACTGTTTTGACGCTCGTTGTTATTGTTTGAGAGCGCTGGTCCCAATCTCTGACTTTCCGAGCCGGGCCGGTCGGACTCCAGATCAGGAGGGAAAACAACGTGATGCGGAAGAACGACCGGGCCATCGCAGAATAGTGTCATTGTCCTGACAGTGTGATTGAGTTCGCGTAGGTTCCCGCGCCATTCGTGGCGAACCAGTTTCTCCATCGCCTCGGGATGAATCGCGGTAATGTTTTTTCCGTCTTTCGCCGCGGCCGTTTTTAGTTCCGTGGCGATCAAAGCCGGCAGTTCCTCGAGCCGCTCGCGCAAAGGCGGAATGAGCAAGGTGAGCCCATTAAGCCGCTGATAGAGATCCTCCCGGAATTTTCCCTGGCGAACTCTTTCTCGGAGCGAGCAGTTCGAAGCGCACAGGATCCGCGCATTGGATTTGAGCATTCGCTCCGAACCGAGTCGTTCGAATTCTCCGTACTCGAGCACACGCAGGATTTTCACCTGGGCCAAAGGACTCATTTCCGAGATTTCATCCAGAAAAAGAGTGCCGCCGTCGGCGAGTTCAAATTTTCCTTTAATGCTCTGCTGGGCGCCGGTGAAGGCGCCTTTTTCGTGACCGAAGAGTTGGCTTTCGAGCAAGGTGTCGCTCATGGCCGATGCGTTAAAGGCAACGAACGGCCCTCGGGAGCGTGCGGAAGAATTGTGGATCGCGTGTGCGAGCAGAGTCTTTCCGGTGCCGGTTTCTCCGAGAAGCACGACGGGCACATCCGATTTCGCGGCCATAGCAGCGAGTCGCAGGCAACGCGCCATGGCTTCGTTGCCTGTCGTGAGGTCTTCGACTTTCAGTTGGGAGAGCGGTTCTTGCATGAATTGGACCTGGCTATTGCCTGATGCTCTCACGCAATTGCCGCACGGGCTCAAACGCATACTCGATCATGGTGCGACTGCCGACGATGATGTGCGCTTCGCCTTTCATCCCGACTCGCAAGGGGAGGAATCGACCCGCCCCCACCGGAATCGCCAAGTGATCGAGCGATGCTAAAGCAACGAAACGCGACCCGTCGGTGGAAGTAACCGCAGAAGGGCTGATCCAATCGAGTTTGCCGTTCACCGCGCCGTAACGTTGATAAGGGAACGCCTCGAAGAAATAACGCACACGTTGTGAGACGGCGAGCTTGGGGAGGCCCGCTTCGGTTATAATCATGCGCGCGTGGAGTTTAGCGTCTTGCTGCGCCAGTTGGCAAAGCACCTGGCCTTGTATAACGACGCTGCCGACTGTTCGTTGATCCAGTGAAATGACAACGCCGTCGTAGGGACTGCGCACCATGAGCAGATTTTGCTCCGCATTTTCCAGGTCCGCCTTAAGAGCTGCGATGCGCAGTTTCAGTTTTTCGATTTCTGCTTTTTGCTCACCGCGCACCCTGGCGTGCTCCGTGTCCATTCGCTCACGATCCAGATTGTTCTGTTGTACGGTTCGCTGAGCTACGCTGAAATCTTTTTCCGACGCGGCCAGGTCCAGGCGAAGTTTGACCAGATCAACCTCGGAAATGCCGCCCTGTTCCCCCAGCTTCTCCATGCGCGTGACGAGGTCGCGGCTGACCTTTGAATGATTTTCACGAAACTTGACTTCGCTTTTGGCTTGTTCAATCTCCGCCAGCTTAATGTTCAGCTGCGATTTGTACGCAGACTCGCTTCGGGTCAGGCTTTCTTCTCTGCTGTGCAAATCCTCGGTTAAAGTCCGCAACTGTGTATCCCAACTGCGGATTTCATCTGAGCGTAAGACGAAGAGTTCAGCTCCCTTTTTCACCACTTGACCCTCGCTCGCAGAGATTCGGGTGATGGTGCCTTGATGCGGTGCTTGAATCGGATCGGCGCCGGTCGCTGGCACGAGGACAAATGTGCAGTGCACCGTTTCGGGCAATCGCATGACTATTGCCAGCAACAGCCCGAAGAGAAAAGCAGCGAGCAATACCCAGCCAGTCCATCGGATCACCTGTGGTGGCGGATCTTGGGGCAGCATTTCCGATTCGATGTCGATTGAACCGCGCGATGTTAAGTTCATTAGCAGAATAGAATCAGATACCCAGCTGTTGACTGGAGAGGTAATAGTACAACCCGCGCTGCGCCATCAGTTCATCATGTGAACCGATCTCAGCCACCCTGCCTCTTTCCAGCACAACGATGGAATGCGCCTCGCGAATTGTGCTCAGCCGGTGTGCGATCACAATCGTTGTGCGGCCAGCCATCAATCGGCCGAGATTGTCTTGAATCGCACGCTCGGATTCGCTGTCCAGAGCACTCGTTGCCTCGTCGAAAATCAAGACTGGCGGATTGTTGTAAATCGCGCGCGCAATCGCGATCCGTTGCTTTTGTCCGCCCGAGAGTGACAAACCCGATTCGCCGATCTTTGTTTCGTAGCCGAGCGGCAATCGCATGATAAAATCGTGCGAGGCGGACGCCTGCGCCGCGGCCAAGACGCGGTCGAGGTCCGGCTCGGGATCGCCGAAGGCAATGTTGCGCGCAATCGTTTCGTTAAATATGTGGTTTTCTTGCAACACCATCCCGATGTGGCGTCGCACGTCGCGGTAATTAAGCGTTTTTAGATCGACATTATCGAAGAAGATTGTGCCTTCGGTTGGCTCGAGCAGGCCGGCGATCAATTTGATCAGCGTCGTTTTTCCGCAACCGCTGCGGCCCACGAACGCGACCATTCGGCCTGGGGCAAGGTCAAGGGTGATGTCTTTTAAGATGTTGGGCGCTTCCGGGCCGCCGTACTTGAAACTAACACCGCGAAGTTCAATTCGCCCTTCCAGGCTATGCACCGGCACGAGACGCGAGCGATCATGGCCTTGCTCGGGCTCCTGCTCAAAAATGTCGTTCAAGCGGTTGAGCAGGACAGAGGCAAACTGCATGCTGTCCCACACACCGAGCGTGCGCAAAATGCCGGAGTAAGCCATCGCTGTCAGCGAACTGAACGCGACAAATCCACCGACGCTTAAATGTCCGTGGATGACTTGCGTCGCGCCGACCCATAGGAAAATCGCAGTCGAGAGCAAACCGATACTTTGCAACACGCTGTCGTAAGACATTACGATGAAGCTCGCCTTGAACATCTTCTTCGAGACGGAAAGAAATTCGTTTAGCATCGCGTCGCGAAACGCGCTCTCAGCCGACGCTGCCTTAACGGCCTCGATCCCTTTGATCGCATCGATTTGGTGCGAACTGTATTTGCCCTGGCTTTCTTCGACGCCAGCAAACAACGGTCGAAGGACCTTCACCGAAAAAATCATCAGACCAGCATAGAGCGGTGTAGTGGCCATGAACGCGAGCATGAGGAAAGGGCTGTAGATCCCCATCAAGAACAGCGCGCCGATCAAATAGATGAGCGCGAGCACCGCGCCAATTCCCTGCTGCACTGCGAATTGTCGAATTTGCCGGGCCCCATCTAGCCGTCGCTGAATATCCCCGGTTCGCCGGCTGGTGAAATAACTCATGGGCAGGGAAAGAAGTTTCCGGCTCAAGAAATCGAGGATCGCCGTATCCAGCCGCACCGCCACGAAGGCGAGCAAGTATTCTTGGGCGAGTGTTGAAAGTTGGACAAAAACGATAGCAGCGAGCATTCCGAGCAGAATCATTCGCAGCAGGCCGATGTCGTTTTCGACAATGACCTTATCGACCACCATTTGCGTGAACACTGGGAAGAGCAGTTGCAACATGCTTACCGCGACGGCCAGGCCGAAGACTTGAAGCAAGACGATTTTGAAGCGCGTCAGGAACGGAAGAATCCAGGCCAGCGCGGGCTGGCTTTCCGGCGCTTGCTCGAAGGCAGTGGTGTAATCGAAGAGCGCTGTGTAACCAGTCCACTTCGCTTCGAATTCGCGGCGCGGAAGTTTGCGCAAGCCGAGCGCCGGGTCCGCTACCCGCACAAATTCCGGATCGACATCATAGAGCACGATCCAGTGGTCGCCTTCCCAATGGACGATCGCCGGCAACGGCATCATCGGCAGATTGCGAAGCGAAACTTTTACGGCGCGCGCGGCCAGGCCGAGTTCGGCGGCCGTGCGCACGAGCGCCTTCAGGCTCGTTCCATCCGTCGCCGTGTGAGAGAGCTGCCGGATCCGCGCGAGACTTACTTTTCTCCCAAAATGGCGGCAGATCATTCCCAGACTCGCCGCACCGCAATCCATCTCGTCGATTTGCTGGATGTGTTGGATCTTGCGAATGCGCTTTCCGCGTTTGCGAAAATAACCTTCCTCGTCCGCAAATGGTTCTTCCCTATTTTCCGGTTCTATGGCTGCCTGGTCTGCGTCCAGTTCGGTCTTGTCCGCTCTTCGCGTCTCGGCTGGCAAAAGTTCCTGCGTGAAATCGAGCGGAATGCGGGCTTCGCTTTTTGCCTGGTAAACGGCGAGCCGTTCGCTCAGCAGCTTGTCGAATTCAACGAAACGGCTCCTCAAATCGAGGACGGCCTGCGGTTCCAGGGCGAGTAACTGGCAATCGGAAAACGCTTCGACCGACGCAGCCCGTGGCGCATTATTTAAGATCGACAGTTCACCAAAAAAATCGCCCTCTCTATAAAACGCCAGATTGAGTTCATGTCCGTTGCCATCGCCAGTAAACGCACGGGCTCGCCCTTTCTCGATCACATACATTGGCCCGGCAGGGTCTCCTTCGCGGATAATCAGACTGCCTTGTGCGAAGCCGATTGGCACCAGATTATCGATCATGCTCCGCAGCGCGGGCCCGGGCAGGCGGCCAAAATTACTGAATTGGTAAAGAAAACTCTGCACCGCGCGATTGCGGCCAATCATTTCAATGTAATGGCGCAGCTCGGGCACCTGGGCGACTAATTGGAGAAAATCATTGCGATCGATCCGCAGAACGTCCACGGCTGTACTGCAACGAACATTCGCCGCGCGCTTTCCGCCTTCCGCCAACGCCGCCTCGCCAAAACTATCTCCCGGTTTCAGGATGCCGAGTGGGATCTCTTCGCCGTCCGGTTTGCTCTTGATCGCGCGGGCACGGCCGTGACTCAAAATATAAAACGCGTCAGCTGGATCGTCTTGCTTTACGATCACGTCGCCGAAGTCGTAATGTTCTTCCTGCAAAAGTGGCTCGAGCGCAGCGAAGTGCTCATCAGAGAGAAATCGGAAGGCTGAGGAGCGCCGAATGATTTCCGTGTCTTGCGTCCTCATTCCATTCATACGGGAGACGCCAATCGCGCCTCGACGTATTCTCTCGCCAGAGTAGAAAAATGTCCTTCGAGCAAACAGTCGTCGATTCGTTGCTGCACAGCAGCATCGTTCAGCTCTGGCTCTGTTTTTTTTGTTATTCGGTACAACTCGAAGCCGTCACCTCTTGGCACCGGTTCCAGCATGTCGCCAGCGCCGACACTCCAAAACTTCTGTTGCAATTCTCCCGCGACGTCTTGGTGCAGGAAAGTCAGCCGGCGATAAGGATACCGTGCCTCCGCCGCCACTTCTTCCATCGACATTCTATCTTCCCGAATGCAAAGCAGCGCCTCCCTTGCCGCATCGCGTGATTCCACTTCGATTACTTCCGCTTCAAATTGAGTGAGTGGCATGCGAAGCATGGCCAACTGTTTTTTTCGTGCCTGCGGATTCAGCACCGTTTCGCAAACGCGATGATAAGCCGCTTCCAGGGCGAGAGCCTCTTCAAGCCACTGCTTGTCGCGCCCGATTCGGCCAAGCCACTCGCTCAATCTTGATACCGTGATTTTGTTGCGATCAATAAACTGTTGCCGCTCGACCGCGATCCTTTTCGGATCGACAACGCTCTGCTCACCTGCCGCCAGCGCAGCCAATCGCCACATCAGCCGAGTGTTCAAGAGATCCAATTCGTCCGAGAATAATAGGTTCGTCGTGAAAAGTTGACGCAGTTCTGTCGACGCTGAAACAAGATCGACATGCTCCGCCGCGATGTTTTCATCGACGACGCCGCGCCAATATTGGCGCGCAAAATAATCACTGAAGTCTTCCAGCGTGAGTGCGCGATCCGCGAGCCATTGTTCCGTTTCTTCGGCCGTAATCAGATCGTGCTCGTATCGAAAAAACTCTGCCGCAGCTTCAATCGCGTTGTGGTCGAGCTCCAGCTCAAGCTCGAGCGCCCGCTTTTCCGCTTTAATACTACGCAGAAATTCTCTCCAACTCGGCTCTAGCTCGCCTCGAAACAGCGCCGCGTCGATTGCATCGCGCGCATTATATTCCTTGCCCCCGCAAGCGCATACGACGACCCCGTCGCGCAAAACTGATTGGGTGTGGGCCATTAGGCTGACCGTTCTTTATATGGTCCCCTCTGGAAGAAGTCGAGCCAATCGTGGCCTCAATTCTAGGCCATTCGAGATCGCAGGTAATAGGCTACCGGCGTTGCGCTTATGTAAACTGGTTGACGAAAGACATGATCGCGCGCTGAGTTTAATACATGCCTGCTTCGCTTCGCGCCTTGCTCGAGCGCTCGATTGATTACGCCGGAATGTTTCCGCCGTGCAGTCTCGAGCTCGAACCGGCGCTCAAGAATCAAGCGGAATACGTGCGCTCGCCCGATGCCTGGATGCTTTCCACTTTTGTTTTACCGGTCGCGCAGTTTGAGACGGCGGAAAAAAGTCTTTCCCAATTTGATCCGAAACATCCGCTGCGGATTTCCGCGCTTGGACCAAAAAGTGAAACCGCGCCAGAATTCATCGCCGCGCTAAAGAAGACCACTGAGGCGATCCGTTCGTTTCAAGCCCAACATGTCGATCTTGTCTCGGTCGTGCAGTTAGAAATGCTCCTTCCTCAAAGTGTCGATCTTAAGGAGCTGAATGAGGCGAGATCGATCATTGGTGATTTGAAACTGCAAGCGTTTTGGGAAGCCCCGGTTGATGCCGCCGAGGAAACGATCGATCTGCTGGCGGGACATAATTCCAAAACAAAAGCGGCCGCATTCGGTTTCAAACTGCGCACCGGCGGCGTGACGGCCGATGCGTTTCCGGTTTCGATTCAAATCGCGCGGGCGCTGATCGCGGCGGCGCAACATCACGTGCCGATTAAGTTCACGGCCGGACTTCATCATCCGGTCCGGCAATTTCGAGATGAAGTGCAAACGAAGATGCACGGATTTCTAAACGTGCTCGGCGCCGGTGTGCTCGCGGCCGAGCATCAGTGGAACGAACAACAAACCGTGGCCATGCTCGAGGACGAAGATACGGCTGCGTTTTCTTTTCACGACACCGTTTTTGCCTGGAACGAATGGGAGATCACGATGGATCGGATCAAAGCGCGCCGAAAATTAGTGACTTCGTTCGGCAGCTGCAGCTTCGACGAGCCACGCGAAGATTTACGCTCGCTCGGATTTCTGTAAGGTAGGGGCGGTTCACCGAACCGCCCGCGGGCGACTCCGAGCCGGAGTGGCACGGTCAATCGCCCCTACCTATGCCGCTAGCATCTTTCATCGAAGTCGCGCCCGACTCGCATTTTCCGCTCGAGAATTTGCCCTTCGGCGTTTTCAAGCCGCGTAACGGCACAGCCCGCGTCGGCGTCGCGCTTGGCGAGCACGTTGTCGATCTTTCAGTTTTGGAAGAGGGCGGACATTTCCAATCGCCCGAATTTAAAGATCAACATGTGTTCTCGCAGACTTCACCGAACGCCTTTCTTGCGCTTGGCCGGCCGGCCTGGCGAAAAGCGCGTGAGATTCTGCAACATCTTCTCGACGCCGGCACGCCGACTTTGCGCGATGATGCAAAACTTCGTGAGCGCGTGTTTCACCGACAGACTGACGTGACGATGCAGTTGCCGGCGCGTATTGGCGACTACACCGATTTTTATTCGTCGTATCACCACGCGCACAATGTCGGGACCATGTTGCGCGGGCCGGAGAACGCGCTCATGCCAAATTGGAAATGGCTGCCGGTGGCGTACCACGGCCGCGCCAGCTCGATTGTCGTCAGCGGAACTGAAGTGCAGCGACCGAAAGGTCAGCTCAAGCCGCCCGACGCAACGACGCCGGTTTTCGGTCTAACCAAAAGTCTGGATTACGAATTGGAAATGGCGTTCTTAATTGGACCGGGAAATTCGTTAGGCGAGCCGGTGCCTGTCGATCGCGCATTCGATCACATCTTTGGCTTCGTTTTGATGAACGACTGGAGCGCGCGCGATATTCAGGCTTGGGAATATCAACCGCTCGGTCCGTTTCTGGCGAAAAACTTTTGCACGAGCATTTCGCCATGGGTGGTGACGCTGGAAGCTCTCGAACCTTTCCGCAAGCCGCTGCCAGCCCAAGATCCGGAGCCGCTTCCTTATCTCCGCGCGAAGAACGATTTCACCTTCGACGTGAAGCTCGAAGCGGGTTTGCAGACCGCCAATATGAAAGCGGCGCATGTCGTTACGCGCACAAATTTCCAAAACCTTTACTGGAGCGTTTCGCAACAACTTGCCCACCACACCGTCGGGGGTTGCAATCTTCAGCCCGGCGATTTGCTGGCGAGCGGAACGATCAGCGGAGCGACTGAAGAATCGCGCGGTTGCATGCTGGAATTGACCTGGCGCGGCGCGAACCCGCTCAAATTGCCAAATGGCGAAATGCGCAAGTGGCTCGAAGATGGCGATGTGCTCGCGATTACCGGTTGGTCCGAGGGCGAAGGATACCGAGTCGGCTTCGGTGAGGTAAGTGGGCGAATACTCGGAAGTGACAAGTGACGTGTGACGAGATTTGCGCGGATCATATCCTGGATTGGGCATCCGCTCGTATTTGTAACGACTTGTGTTGGAATCGTCGTCTTCACACAGCTCGCATCACGCGCGGCGATGCCGATCCTGGCCGCATTGGTTCTGTCGGTAATTGTCCCAACTGCGATTTTACTTTTTCTCGGCGTTCGTTCCGGCCGATGGCGGGACGCTGATGTCTCGGTGCGCGAAGAACGCACCCGCTTTTATCCGGTCGCCATCCCGCTTTCCGCGGTGGGGACAGCGATGAGCTGGCTGGTAGGCGCGCCGCGCTACATTCTTCGCGGTGGCATCGTGACGTTGCTCTTGCTCGTGACAGCGGCAATTACCAACCTGTGGCACAAAATTTCGCTGCATGCTTTATTTGCGAGCTATTGCACGGTGGTTCTGTTTCGCCTCAACCCTGCCTACGGGCTGGCTTCGCTTCTTCTGGCAGCGCTAGTTTTTTGGGCCCGACTTTTCCTCGCCCGCCATTCTTTTGCTGAGACGCTTGGCGGCGCGGTCCTTGGTGTTGCTGGCGGAGTTGCTACGGCGTGGTTGTCGATCTAACAAAGGCCATGGAACCATACGAAGCGCGCTCGTTTCGGTTCATCGAGTTGTTGTCGATCAGTCCGAGCTCGCCACAGGACGAGTCCGTCCGACTGGCGGGCCGGACCGGCATTACTTGGCGGATGAAACTTTACGGAATCGCATGGCATCGAGAGTTGCCGCGACCGGAATTACTCGACGCAGCGAGACGCGTCGCGGCCGACACATTGGCAAAGGAGACCGCGAACAATTACAAAGTCGGTTTTGTCGGAGCGCACGACGGACGGAACGCGTGTTTTGTTTTTGTCGATTTCTGGGGCAACGAGAACGAACTGTTTCATCGCGTGTTCCTTTCCCGTGGCAACGGGCCGCAAGCTTTAAGTCCCTGGAAAATTTCCGATTCATCGGTGTGCGTTTGGGACTTGCGCCTGCAATCCTTCGAGCGCGACGCCTGGATAAAACACGTCCTGAAAAAACCGGATGCTCCCGACTTCGATTCCTACTTGCAGGAACGCATGAATGGCGATGCCTGACGAATCAAAACGCTTTCGTCGACCGAAGTTGCTCAGTAAGTTTGGCGCGGGGCCTGTAGCTCAGCCCCGAAAGTATTCGGGGGAGCCGGTTAGAGCAGCCCACGAAAGCATTCGGGGTTGGTCATCAGGGATTCGTCGTGTTTAATTCCGAAATCGTACGGGCCTGTAGCTCAGCGGTAGAGCAGGGGACTCATAATCCCTTGGTCCCAGGTTCGAATCCTGGCGGGCCCAGTCTTCGCTCGCAGCGTAGCGGAGAACGAAGACTGTCGCGCCGTAGCTTTATGCGAAGGCGGACTGTCCAACTTTTCACACGTCCGCAGCGAGCTACGACTGGCAGGCCACCATTTAATTTTCGATTTTTGATCTCGGATTTGCGATTGTCAATCTTGTGCAACCCCTTGGGCGTTTCGTCCTCGTCGCAATTGAAATTGCGATCCTGAGCGCGCTGATTCTCGCGACGCGGTGCGCGAATTATCCGGACGTTTTTGTCGCGGGGAATGTTTATTTCACAGACGCGGATT
>Ga0137359_10000663_pt1 | contig 25968 bp, 24 predicted proteins | sample Mad1_40_16metaG_FD_108281 | JGI IMG/M metagenome (GOLD analysis project Ga0137359, IMG submission 108281) | Vadose zone soil microbial communities from Angelo Coast Range Reserve, California, USA - Mad1_40_16 metaG | ecosystem: Environmental > Terrestrial > Soil > Vadose zone | place: USA... | reverse complement strand
GCGCGTGGTACTTGTCACGCGTATGGCGACCTCCGCCGACCACCCATGGCGCGGCGAGCGCCTGCGGCCGCCGGTCTGGGGTGCGCGCCTTGCGCTCGCGATCGGGACGCTCGCGATGACCGCGTGCAGCGGCGCGGCGCTCGGGAAGAGCGCCGCGGCGAAATCTGCGTCGGCGCCGCGCGCTCGGCCGTCGGCAAGCGCCCGCAGCGCGCCGTCGCCGCGCCCGACACCCGCTCCGTCGCCCGCCGCCGGCCGCCGCCCGCGCGCCGCTGCGCCGCGCGCCGCCGAGCCGCTCTAGGGCTTCGGCAGCGCGACCAAAGGCGGCGCCGGCGGGCGCGAGGTATGGGTGACCGAAGCAAGCGCCGAACGCTTGCGTGACGCCATTCGCGATGTCAACGAGACCGGCGACGCCGTGCTGCGCTTCGACGTCGACGTCCCGATCATGGTCACGCGTCCGCTGCCGTACCTCACGGCGCCGCACGTCACCATCGACGGCCGCGGCGCCACGCTCGACGGCAGCGAGCTCCGGCACGACGTCGCGTTGCTCGACATCCGCACCCACGACGTGATCGTGCGCAACCTGCGCGTGCGAAACGGCTACGATAATCTCCGCGCGCAGGGTCCCGAGGCGCACGACATCGTTTTCGTGCACGTGTCATCGACGGGCGCACGCGACGACGGCCTGTCGGTCGGTTACGAGGCGCACGACGTGACGGCACAGTACCTCTTCCTCGCGGGCAACACGCGCTCCGTATTTTGCAAAGAGGACGCTACGAACCTCTCGCTGCATCACACGTGGATTCAGAAAGGTTGGATTCGGAACCCCATCGTCTCCGGCCGCGCCCGCGCCGACATTCGCGACGTCATCATCGAAGACTGGGGGGAATGGGGCGCTCGCTTCGAGAACGGCGCCACCGGCAACGTCGTCGACTCGCTCTTCGCCCTCTCCGAGTACGCGCACCATCGCGGCGGCAAAGCCGACTCGGCGCTGCGCGCGATCGGCGGCGCGTCGGTGTATCTTGCCGGCAACGTGTTCCGCGGCGCGCGACCGCCGACGTTTGCCCCGGCGCCGAAACCGTTCCCCGCACCGCCGGTGACGACCGCTCCCGTCGCGCGCATGGAGGAGCAGGTGCGTACCGCCGCCGGCTGCTTGCCGCGCGACGCGGCCGACGCGAGATACATCACGACCCGCAGCGGCTGGAACGTCGGCGTCGAGACGCCGCTCCGTTTCGACGACGACTGATCGCCGCACGGTGCCGGCGGCACCCTCCGCCGCGCGACACGTCGGCGCTCGCGGCCCTCAGCGCACCGCTTCGAGCAGCGCCTCCCACTGGCGCACGATCGTCATAGCAAGAAACGGCTCGAGGCTGGCACGCGCGTTCACCGCAAGCCTGCGCCGCTCCTCCTCGTTTCCCAAGACGCGCAGCATCGCCGCGCGCAGCGACGCGACGTCCTCGGGCGGCACGAGGAGACCGTTCACCTCGTCGCGCACGATCTCGCGTACGCCGTGTGGGCAGTCGAAGGCGACGACCGGACAGCCGCACGCGAGCGCCTCGAGGACGACGTTCGGCAGGCCCTCGTAGCGCGACGACAGCACGAAGAGATCGGCGGCGGCGAAATACGCGAAGGGATTCTCCTGGAAGCCGACGAGACGAACCGCCGGCGCGATCGCCAGCCTCGCGGCTTGCGCCTCGAGTGCGGCACGCTCCGGGCCGTCGCCGAGAATCGTGAGCGTGCCGCGCCCGAGCGCGTGCCGCACGTCGGCGAATGCCTCGAGCAGGAGATCGAAACCCTTTTGGTGACCAAGGCGGCCGGCGGCCACGACGTGCGGCCGCTCGGCGGCGGCGAGCGGCGCCGCCGCATGCGCGCGCGCCGCGATGTGCTCGCGGTCGACCGGGTTGTACACCCGCACCACCTGCCCCGCCGGCGCCGCGAGACGCGCCACCATCTCGCGTTGGACTGCGTCCGACTGCACGACGATGCGCGCGGCGCGAGGCACGAGGCGCAGATACGCGCGGTACAGCAGCGGCTGAAAACGGCTGTTCTCGAGATAGCGCTCGCCGATCACCTCGCGCACGACCAGGCGCGAGCGGCGGAAAAACGGCTGGAGCAAGAGGAGCGCCATGTTCATGTAGCCCTGCGTCGAAACGACGACCGCCGGGCGGACATCGCGGATCACCCGCAACATCGCGGGTATCGCACGGCGCAAACGTGGCGCACCGAGTGCGTGCACCGGCACGTCGTCGGGAACGTCGGTCAGGTACGGGCCGACGGGCTCGACGAGGACGAGGTGCGGCTCGAAGCGCGTGCGATCGAGATGGCGGAGCAGCGTGACGACCACACGCTCGGCGCCGCCACCCCGTAAGCTGGGGAGCGCGAAGAGCACACGGCAACGGGTGGTCGGGCTCACGATCGCGTCGACAATCACCTCCGTCACGAACGCGACGGTGGTGCTCGCCATACCGACGCTCGGACGACGACGCAAGCGGACGCGCCATCGCACATCGCCCGCGAACGCACGAAGCGGCGTTGACAATGGCGAGGACGCGGGGAGACAGTACCAGGGTCCGTCATCGGCAGCCCGCACTCATGTCTACGCGTCCCGAGCCAGAAGTCGCGCCCCCGTCCTCCGACATGACCGGCGAGCGGCTCGCCGCGCCGACGGGCCTCCTCGCCGCGACGGTGCGCTGCGAGAGCGCCGGAGCCGCCAGCGCCGTCGTCGTCGGCACCCTCGACGGCGCAACGCTGCGCCGTGTCCGTCAGGAAGCGCTGGCGATGCGCGCGCGCCACGCCAAGCTGGTGACGATCGAGGCGCGGTTCGTCGATACACTGCAGGCGCGCGCGTCGCTCGCCACGCTCGACGACCTTGCCGCGCACGGCATCTCCGTCGTGGCGACGCCGATCGCGGCGCGACCGGGATTGTTTCCCCCCTCACAAGCCCCGGCGCAGTCCGCCGCACCGCCGCTACCCGACACCACTCCCGACCCATTCGACCTCGATCCAGCGTTGCGCCGCCGATGGTTGCGGCCGTTGCGCGTCCTCTTCGACCACTACTGGCGGATCGAGGTGTCCGGTCTCGAGCACGTTCCCGACGTCGGGCCGGCGCTCATCGCCGCCAACCACTCGGGCGCGGTTCCCGCGGACGCCTTCATGCTCTCGGTCGCGCTCGAGCTGCGGAAGCCGCCGCGCTGCCTGCGTGTCCTCTACGACCGCTTCGTCGACGCGCTGCCGCTGATCGGGCCGCTCTACCGCCGCCTCGGCGCGTTTCCCGCGTCGTTCCCGAACGGCGAGATGATGCTTCGGCGCGGCGAGCTCGTCGGTCTCTTTCCCGAAGGCATCGCCGGGGTCGAGAAACGCTTCACCGAGCGCTATCGGCTGCGTCCGTTCAAGACCGGCACCGCGCGGCTCGCGCTTCGCAGCGGGGCACCGATCGTACCGGTCGCGATCGTCGGCGCCGAGGAAGCGTACCCCGTGGTGGCACGGCTCTATCGCGTCGGCGGTCTCGTCGGGCTGCCGTGGATCCCGATCACCCCGATGTTCCCGCTCTGCGGCGTCGCCGGCGCAATGCCGTTGCCGAGCAAGTGGCGCATGCACTTCTGCCCGCCGATTCCCGCGCCCGAGGCCGATGGCCGCGCCGAAGAGGACATCGTCGCCGAGACCACCGCGCGCGTGCGGGAGGCGCTCGCGACCGGCATCGCCGACCTACTCGCCAAGCGCCGCGGGATCTTCGTATAACGTCACGCAACGCCCCGCTGGACGAGGAGGAGAGCCATGCGAACGTTGCTGAAGAGCCTTACCGTCGCCGTTGCCATGGTGAGCTTGCCATCGTGCACGGCGTACATGTACGAGGGCCACGGCCATCACCACCATCACGGCGATGGGTGCCGCGAGGACGAGAGCCGGTTCGGTGTCATCGGCATCGCCATCGCGCGCAGTGGTGAATCGGGACACGGCCCGCTCGTCGTCGCGCACGTCCTCCCCGGCGGCCCCGCCGATCAAGCCGACATCCAGCCCGGCGACCGCATTCGCGCGGTCGACGGCGAGTCGACGCGCGGGATGACGATTCCCGAGGCGGCGCGTCTCATCCGCGGCCCCGCGTACGCTGCCGTCGCGCTCCGCCTCGAGTCGCCGCGCGGAACGCGCATCGTTACGCTCGTCCGCGTGTCGATGAACACGATGTCGCCCGGCCACGAGTGCCGCGGCCACGAGTGCCGACACGACCACCAGTGCCGCCACGGAGACGATCGTCCCTGCGATGAATGCGGCCACGGCTGCAAGCACTGCCGCGAGCACGACGGGCCGGGCGAGGGTCGCATGCCGTGCGAGCGCAGCGCGCCAGACGAGCATGCGCCGGCGATGGCGGTGCCACCGCCGCCCGCGGCGGACGTCGATGAATCGCTCGCGCCCGAGCTCTGGCCGCCGACGAAGCCCGGCCACGCAGCGCCTTGACGTTCAGGGACCGAAGATTTGGTGGTGATACGTCCGCAGCAGGACCGTCGTGACGAGTCCGATCGCGATCGCCGCGATCGGCAGCTCGCGCGCGACGAGGCGCTGGCGACCGGCGATGATCGCGGCGAACGGCACGATCGACGTTGTTGCGAGGAGCGACTCGTAGCCGGGCACCGTCCGCGCCTTGCGTGAGTCTTGGTGGCGGCCGCCGATCCATGCGTAGAGCGGGAAGCCGCCGAAGAAGAGCACGTCGCCGAGCGTCCCGTTCATCAGCAGGTGCGCGACGCCGAAGACGCCGAAGCCGGCGAGCATCGGATGGCGGGTGATGCGCGCCATGCCGCGCGCCTCCGCCCGGCCGTGCGCCAACATCGAGCTCGGCGGCGTCGATGACGGCAAGAGCGACGCGATGACGAGGATCACCGCCAGCGCCATCAGCACGTAGTTTGCGACGCGGGCGATCGTCGGCGGCCCGAGCGTCATCCACAGGAGCGGTCCCGCATGCTTGTGGCGGGCGAAGATCCAGACGAGCGGCCCGAAGGTCGCGAGCGCAACCAGCGAGTAGATTCCCTGGAACGACTGCGGCCCGACGCGCTCGATCAGCGCCGCACGCGTACGCGCCGACGACAGCCACACGTGGGTGCCGGCGAACGCGGCCCAGAAGCCGCCAATCAGCAGTGTCGTTCCCATGTCACGCCTTGCAGAGCACGCCGGCCGTCGCGAAATAGCAGCCGGTCTCGTTGACGATACCGGTGAAGACGTCGGCGGTACCGGCGTCGGCGATCGCCTGGACGCGGACGCCGCCCGCGGAGATCTCGGAGCCACCGTCGACCCGCCGGAACTCGTACCCCGCCGGGAAGTGGAAGCTCGTATCGAGCATCTCGCCGATCGCGAGCGACTCGAGCGCGCGCTCGACCATTCCGTGCGCGTAGAAGACGTGGCCGCGATCGACGATGACCGCCTGGCCGTTGTCGAGCGTGACGCGCACCACTGGAGTGCCGGTTGCCGCGCAAGCGATCTTCGTCATCAGGCGGAACCCGATGCGATGGTCAGGGAGGCGCGTCAACACCGGCATCGATTTCCCGACGAGCGACGCGATCGCGAGCGGCCCGTCGACCGTCTCGATGAGGCTGTCGCCGCTCAGGCAGCCGGCCGTCATGCGGTGAGCACCACCTTGCCGACGTTCTGTCGTCCCTGGATGTAGGCGTGCGCCGCCGCGGCGTCGATGAGCGGGAACGTCTTTCCGACCGTCGGATCGATCTTGCCGGCACGGAAGTAGTCGAGGAGGCGGGTGAGCCCGCGGCGGAGGAGATCCACCTCGCCCCAGAGGTGCCCGAGATTCACGCCCATGACGACGCGGTTGTCGTTCATCAGGGTGATCGGGCTGAAGCGCGGCATGCGCACCAGATGCCAGAGCGCCGTCGGGATGCTCCGTGACGTGCCCGGCGCGCTCGCCGAAAATCCGAACGCCACCAACCGCCCGAGCGGCGCCAGCACGCGATAGCTGCGCCGCAGGTTCTCGCCGCCGATCGGATCGAGCACGACGTCGACACCGCGACCGCCGGTCAGCCGCCGCACCTCGGCCGCGAAATCGGCCGTGCGATAGTCGATCGTGTGCGCCACCCCCGCCTCACGGAGCGCCGCGTGCTTGCTCGCGGACGCGGTGCCGATCACCTCGGCGTCGTGGATACGCGCCAGCTGCACGGCGGCGAGGCCGACGCCGCCCGCGGCGCCGTGCACGAGCACGCGCTCGCCGCGGCTCACGTGCCCCATGTCCTCGAGCATCAGGATCGCCGTCAAGTAGTTCACCGGCAACGCGGCGCCTTGCTCGAAGGTCATGCCCTCGGGGAGCGGCACCACCTGCGCGACCGGCACGACGACGAGCTCGGCGTAGCCGTTGAAGCGCGTCAGCGCGATCACCGACATGCCCGCCGTGAGCCCCTCGACCCCCTCGCCGATCTCGTCGATCGTGCCCGCAACCTCGTAGCCGACGACGCACGGCAGCTTCGGCGCATCGGGATAGAGACCCATCCGCGCCATGCAATCGGCGAAGTTCACCCCCGACGCCCGCACGCGCACGCGCACCTCGCCGGCGCGCGGGTGGGGATCGGGAATCTCGCGGACCTCCAGCACCTCCGGCGGCCCGATTCGCGGTATCCACACCGATCGCATCCGGCGCGACCCTTACAACGTGGTCTCCCCTGTCGCCACCCTGCGCGCAGCGCAGCCAGCCCGCCGGTCCGTCGCCGCCACGCGTGGTAATTTGCTGTGGAGGAACCGGGTCGAGTTGCGAGCCAGACGAGGCGCGAGAGAAGTGAGCAGCGCAGGCGTAGCGGAGCTACGCCGAGCAGCGGAACGACCGAGCAACGAAGTATGGCGACGCAAATCGGCCCAGTTAATTGACAAGCAGGCTATCGACTGCCAGGAGGCCACGTGCCTTCGCCCGCGCGCGCGTATGTCGGGTACCGGCTTCTCGCGGCGACCGCCGCCGCCGGCTGCTTCCTCGTCGGCTTCGTCTGCATCCTGGCGTTCTTCGATCGCGCCCTCTTCCAGCTGTTCGCGCGACCGCTCTTCGCGACCGATTATTGGGGGTACTATATCGTCGGCTTCGCGGGCTCGGCGCTCGTCGCCTGGGGCGGCTGTCTCGTCGCCGCTGTGCGCAATCCCGTCGGGGCTTCGGGGGTCGGCACGGCGAGCGCCGCCGGGCTCCTGCTCGCGAGCATCCTCCGTCTCCTCGCGTGGTACTCCGGCGAGTACCGGCTCGTCGCCGATCAGTTGCGGGTCGAGGCCGGTGTGCTCGCCGTCGTCGCGCTGGCCTTCGTGTGGCTGAAGCCGCCGCGCCTCGACGACGACCGCGGCGTCGAGCGCTCGCGCGAGGACACTCCGTGACCGAGACCCGCCCACGCCCAATCGTCGCCGGCAAGATCGGCGCGACGGTCCTCTGCTGCTACCTCGTCGCGGTCGCGTTACGGATCGGCGGCTGTTATCGCGCCGACGCAGGGGGACGCGACGAAGCTCCGGAGGCAGGGCCGCGTGTCGGCGACATGTTCCCGAGCTTCACGTTGCCCGACCTGAGCGGCGCCCGCATCACGCTCGGCGATCTCATGGGCCGTCCCGCCGTGCTGCTCTTCGTCCCGAGCCTCGACTGGTCGGCGCCGACCAAGGCACGCGTCCTCGATCTCGCCGATGCCGTCGCGGGTCGCCGCGATCTCACGCTCGCCGTCGTGCTGACGACGGGCGCGGCGACGCCGCGCAGCCTGCGTTTCGTCCGCGAGCACGCCATCCCCGCGTACGTCCTCGTCGACGGCGCCGGGCTGACCGAGCAGCTCGGCATCGCGGTCCCGGGTCCGGAGAATGCACCGGTCGCGCTCCCCGCGACGTTCGTCCTCGACGCCGGCGGCCGCGTCGTGCTGCGCGACGTGCGGCGCGACCCGCGAGTGTGGCTCGATCCCGACGTGATTCTCGCCGCGACCGGATTGTCGCCCCACTCGTGATCCGCTAACCACAGCAGCATGTCCGCGTGCACGACGGCCGCCACGCGGCAGCGGCCCCGCACCCTCGACCGCCGGCCACGCTCGTGAGGCTCACGGCGCGCGTCCACGGACGCTCGTATCGTTTCGGCTCCGTGCGCGAGGTGCTGGGGCGCGCCAACGAGCCGAAGTCCGGCGACGCGCTCGCCGGGATCGGCGCCCGCTCGCATCTCGAGCGTGCCGCCGCGAAGCGCGTCGTCGCCGAGCTGACGCTGGAGGATCTGCGCGCCCATCCCGTCGTGCCGCTCGACGACGACGAGGTGAGCCGCGTCATCGATGCCGGCGTCGAGGAGCGCACGTACCGCGAGATCCGCGGCTGGAGCGTCGCCGAGCTGCGCGATTGGTTGCTCGACGACGCGACGACTGCCGAGGCGATCCGGGCCACGAGCCGCGGCCTCACCGCAGAGATGGCGGCGGCGGTCGCGAAGCTGTGCTCGAACCTCGACCTCGTGTATGGCGCGCGCAAGATGCCGGTGCGGACGCAAGCGCGGACGACGATCGGCCTTCCCGGCCGTCTCAGCTCGCGCTTGCAGCCGAACCATCCCGCCGACGACCCGCGCGGGATCACGGCGTCCATTTACGAAGGGCTCGCGTACGGTGCCGGCGACGCCCTGATCGGCATCAATCCCTGCATCGACACCGTGGAGAACGTCGTCGCGCTGCTGCGCCTGACCGCCGACGTCATCGAGCGCTGGCGCATTCCGACGCAGAACTGCGTCCTCGCGCACGTGACGACGCAGATGCGCGCGCTCGAGGCAGGGGCGCCGATGGATATTCTCTTCCAGAGCCTCGCCGGCAGCGAGGCAGGCAACACGAGCTTCGGCATCACGGTCACGATGCTCGACGAGGCGCGGGCGATGATCCACGAGCGCGGCACGCTGCGCGCGCCGCAGCGCATGTATTTCGAGACCGGCCAAGGATCCGAGCTCTCGGCAGGCGCGCACGGCGGTGCCGACCAGATGACGCTCGAAGCGCGTTGCTACGGCCTCGCCCGTCGCTACGATCCCTTCCTCGTGAACACCGTCGTCGGCTTCATCGGTCCCGAGTACCTCGCCGACGGGCGCCAGATCGTCCGCGCCGGCCTCGAGGACCATTTCATGGGCAAGCTCCTCGGCGTACCGCTCGGCGCCGACGCCTGCTACACCAACCACGCCGACGCCGACCAGAACGACTGCGACACGCTGGCAACGATGCTCGCCGCCGCCGGCTGCAATTACTTCATGGGCGTCCCCGCCGGCGACGACGTCATGCTGAGCTACCAGTGCACGAGCTACCACGACGGCGCGACGTTGCGGCAGCTTCTCGGGCTCCGTCCGGCCCCGGAGTTCGAGGAATGGCTGGCGGGGCTCGGGCTCATGCAGGACGGACGTCTCACGGCCCGTGCCGGCGATCCCGGCATCTTCACCGCGTGATGACGACCGTCGCCGCCGCACCGCCGTCGCTCGCGCGTCTCCTCGCCGCGACGCCGGCGCGGCTCGCGATCGGCCGCGCCGGCCCGCGGCTGCGCACGAAGACGTGGCTCGAGCTCGTCGCGGATCATGCGCGCGCCCGCGACGCTGTCACGAGCGAGGTGCCGCCGGCGCTCGTCCGCCGGCTCGGCCTGGTCGAGATCGCGACGCGCGCGCAGTCGCGGCAGGACTACGTGCGCGTGCCGGCGCTCGGGCGCGAGCTCGGCCGCGGCGCGCTCGCGCGCCTGCGTCGCTGCCGGCACGCGCCCGAGGTGCAGCTCGCGCTCAGCGACGGCCTCTCGTCGGCAGCGATCGTGACGAACGGCGCCACGCTGCTGAGCGCGCTGACCCGCGAGCTGCGCCGCCGCCGTCGTCGGCTCGGCACACCCCTCTTCGTCCGCAACGGCCGCGTGCGGGTGCAGGACGAGATCGGCGCCGTCCTGAAGCCCGAGGTCTTCTGTTTGATCGTCGGCGAGCGCCCGGGCCTCGTCACCGCCGAGAGCCTCTCGGCGTACGTGATCTACCGCCCGTCGCGACGCTCGGCGGAGCCGGATCGAACCGTCGTGTCGAACATTCATCGCGGCGGCATCGCCCCCGCGGTCGCGGCGCGCCGCCTCGCCGATCTGATCGACGAGATTCTGCGGCGCGGCGCGAGCGGCGCGACGCTCGCCGCCGCACACGAGGGCGCCGCTCGCGAGACGCGACGCTGAATGAGTACGCCGCGGCCGCGGCAGAGCGGCAAACGCTGAGGTGACTCCATGACGACGACTCGCCACGTGCTCGCAACCGGTCTCGAGTTCCCCGAAGGTCCCACCCATCTCGGTCCCGACCGCGTCGCCTTCGTCGAGATCCGCGGCGGACGCGTGTCGCTCTACGACCACGGCACCGTCCGCACGATCGCATCCCCCGGCGGCGGCCCGAACGGCGCGACGCTCGGTCCCGACGGCGCGCTCTACGTCGCCAACAACGGCGGCCTCTCGCTCGGGCCGCACGGCCGCTGGATGGCCGACGTGACGATCGCCGGCCGCGTCCAGCGCGTCACCCTCGACGGCGATGTGCGCGACGTCGCCGTGCACTTGCCCGGCGTGCCGCCGAATCGCCCGAACGACCTCTGCTTCGGGGCCGACGGCCTCCTCTACTACACGGACCCGCACGACTGGGAGAACATGCCGAACATCGGCGTCGGCCGCGTCGCGCGCACGACGCTCGCCGGCACGGTCGAGCTCGTGGTCGAGGTACCGAGCTTCCCGAACGGCATCGCGTTCGGGCCCGACGATCGGCTCTACGTCGCGCAGAGCATGACGCGGCGGATCCTCGTCATGGAGCCGCGACCCGGCGCAACGCCGTCCACGTATTGCACATTGCCGAGCGGCTATCCCGACGGCTTCTGCTTCGATGCGAGCGGCAGGCTCTACGTCGCCGGCAGTCTCGGCGACGTGCTCTGGATCTTCGACCCGGACGGTTCGGTGCGCGAGGAGATTCCGTTCGACGAAGGCAGCGAGCCGACGAACTGCTGTCTCGGCGACGGGCGCTTGTACGTCACGTGCTCGGGATCCGGACAGCTCGAGGCGGTGGAGATCGCCGCCGAGCCCTTGGCGCTCTACCCGGCACGCGCCACACGCGCGGCGGCGGCGCGCGGCGGCAGCTAAGCGCTCAGCCGGTGACGCGCTCGAGCTTCTCGTAGAGCGTTTCGACCTCGCGCTTCAGGCGCGCGTATGACGAGAAGAGGCGCTGCGGCTCGGGATGCGTCTGGTAGAAGTCCGGGTCGTTCATCACTTGCGTCAGGTCGGCGAGCTCCGCCTCTTTCGCCGCGATCGTCGCTTCGAGTCCCTCGGCCTCGCGGCGGCGCTTCTCCTCCGCGCGCGCCTGCCGCCGCGCGGCGTCGCGGTCGAGCCGTTCCGCGTCGCGCTCGGCGCGTCCGTGTGTCGCGCCGGCGCCGTTGCCCCCCGTGGCCGCGACGCCGTCGGCGCGGCGAGCCGCGGCGCCGCCACTGCTCGGACGCGTGTCGGAGCCGCCGCCGCCGCGTCGCGCGTCGTCTCCGTTCGACGCGCTGCCGCTCCCACGCGCCGCGCTGCCGGCGTTCACCCGCGCCGCAGTCATACCCAGCGAGATGCGGCCGCTGGGCGCGGTTGCAGCACCGTCGAGCGCCGCTTTCTTGGCAAGGTATTCCTCGTAGTTGCCGAGGAAGCGGACCGCCGCGCCGTGGCCGACTTCGATCACCTCCGACGGCAGCCGGTCGAGGATGTAGCGGTCGTGCGCGACCAGGACGACGGTGCCCTCGTAGTCGAGCAGCGCTTCGAGCAGTACTTCCTTGGCCGTCAAATCGAGGTGATTGGTCGGCTCGTCGAGCAGGAGGCAGTTCGCCGGCTCGACGAGCAGCTTCGCGAGCGCGAGCCGATTGCGCTCGCCGCCGGAAAGCACGCGTACCCGCTTCTCGACCGCGTCGCCGCTGAAGAGAAACGCGCCAAGGAGATCGCGGACGCGCGGCATCAGCTCCGTCGGCGCCACGGCCGTCATTTCCTCCAGCACGGTCTTCTCGCCGTCGAGCACGGCGGACTGATCTTGCGCGAAGTACGCGAGCCGCACGTTGTGGCCGCAGACGCGCCGGCCGCTGTTGAGCGGCTCGGCGCCGACCAGGAGCTTCAGCAGCGTCGACTTGCCGGCGCCGTTCGGGCCGACCAGCGCGACTTTGTGCCCGCGCTCGATCGCGAGGTCGACGCCGTCGTACACCGTCAGATCGCCGTAGCGCTTCGTCGCGTGCTCGAGGCCGACGACGATGCGGCCGCTGCGCGGCGGATCGGGAAGGCGGATCTTCACCCGCCGCTCGTGCCCGTCGGGGGGCGTGAGGCGCTCGATCTTCTCGAGCTGCTTCACGCGGCTCTGCACCAAGGCCGCTTTCGACGCCTGATAGCGGAAGCGCCGTACGAACGCCTCGATGCGCGCGATCTCCTCCTGCTGCGCCGTGTAGGCGTCCGCCTCCTGCGCGCGCCGCTCCTCGCGCTTCTCGAGGTAGGCGGTGTAGTTGCAATCGTAGTCAGTGAGCCGGCCGCGCGAGACCTCGGTGATGCGCTGCACGCAGACGTCGAGGAAGTAACGGTCGTGCGCGACCAGGATGACCAGCGACTCGCTGGCAGCGAGGAACTCCTCGAGCCACGTCCGCGCTTCGAGATCGAGATGGTTCGTCGGCTCGTCGAGGAGGAGGACGCGCGGCCGCCGGAGCAAGAGCTTCGCCAACGCGACGCGCATCTGCCAGCCGCCACTGAACGTGCCGAGGTCGCGGGTGAAGTCCTCGGTGCGAAAGCCGAGGCCGCTCAGCACGCGCTCAGTCTCCGCCTCGAGGTCGTAACGCACCCCCGCATCGAACCGCTCGCGGACGTCGTGATACGCGGTCATCAGGCGGTCGTGCTCGGGACCTTCGGTCGGCGCCGCGGCGAGCGCCTCTTCCAGGCTCCGGCACTCCGCCTCCAGGGCGTGCAGATCCGCGAATGCGCCGATCGCCTCCTCGAAGACGGTTCGCCCGGAGATGCCGATCACCTCCTGCGGCAAATAGCCGACCGTCGTCCCCTTCGGCAGGTTGATCTCGCCGCCGTCGGGCTCGATCTCGCCCGCGATGAGCTTCAGCAAGGTCGATTTGCCGGCGCCGTTCATGCCGGTCAGGCCGATCCGCGTCCGATCCGGCGCGAACCAGTTCACCGCGTCGAGGATTCGCTGGCCGCGGTATGCCTTGCTGAGGTTGGCGATCGTGAGCACGACCGCTTTTTTATCGGGTCGCGGCGATGCCCGCCAGGTTCACTCGGTGCCGCAGCGGAATCGCACGTCGGTCACTCGCCGGGCACGACCTTCACGATCACCGTCTTCCCCGCACGCACCCGCTCCGGATTCGGACGGAAGAGGCCGAGCCACGCGATCCAATATTTCTGCGAGTAGGCAGGCGCCATCCGCGCCGCGAGCTCGGGATCCTTCTCCAGCGTCGCCTTGCCGACGAAGTGCGGTCCGTCGGCGCTCCCCACCCAGACGAAGAGCGGACTGCCGTGGCGGATCCGCCGCGCTTTGTAGCTCTCCGGCCCGGTCGCGAAGTAGACCGCGTCGCCGTCGTACATGAACCACACCGGCACGACCTTGCTCTGCGAACCGTCGGCGCGCCGAGTCGCGACGTAGATCTGCTTCGACGAGCGCAGCGCGGTCGCGATGTCGGAAGGAAAGGACGCGGCAGCGACCACACCGATCGCCGCACCGAGCATTAGGTATCCGACGACCACCATCCGTCTGCTCCTTGCACGTAGTCGCATCACGTTCGCGGGAGGCGTACCACCGTCGCGACGGCGGAGCAATTCACGACGGATGCCGCTGCGGAACTTGACGGTTCGATCGTCGTTACGACATAACCCCCCGATGCCCGGCGTCGCGCGAGGTGGTTCGGCACCTCGAAGGTGGTTCACCGCGGCGTTCCGCGCATACATCGACTGGCTTCTCGCACATCAGCTGCTCGTCGTAACGGCCGGTATCGCGCTCACGGTGTTCTGGGCTTGTCAGCTGCCGGCGCTGCGTGTGGAGATCGATCCCGACGCCAATCTTCCGCAGGATCATCCCTACATCCGCGCGCTGCACGTTCTGGAGACGACCTTCGGGGAAAAAAATCTCGCGGTCGTCGGCCTCTTTCCACATGATGGCGACGTGTTTACGCCGACGTTTCTGGCGAAGATCCAGCGGCTCACCCGACGAATCCGTGAGCTGCCCGGCCTCGTCCCCTCGAGCTACCTGAGCGTCGCGTCACCACTCGTCAAATCGATCGAAGGGCGAGACGAGACGTTGATCGTGCGCCCCGTTCTCGAAGGCAATCCGGCGACCCAATCCGCGGCGGCGGAGGTCCGGCGGCGGGTTTTCGCGAATTCCTTTTGGACTGGCAACATCGTGTCGGCCGATGGCTCCGCAACCGCGATCGTCGCCAACTTTCGCCTGACGCGCGAGATGCCGGGATATCCGGAGATCTACGAGCGCATTCACACGATCGTCGAGGAGGAGAACGATGGGACGTTCACCGCGTATTATGGCGGCCCCGTCGCCGTTCTCGCGGCCATGGCCCACGTCACCGAACGCACCATTCTCCTCTTTCCCGTCGCCGTACTGATCATCGGTCTGATCCACTACGAAGCGTTCCGGACCCTGCAAGGCATGATCCTGCCGCTCGTCACGGCGTTATTCGCAGTCGCCTGGAGTCTCGGTGTGATGGGCTTCCTGCGCATACACCTCGATCCGTTCAACACGACGACTCCCATCCTCATCCTCGCCGTCGCCGCCGGTCACGCGGTGCAACTCCTCAAGCGCTACTACGAGGAGTACGACCGTACCGGTGATCACGTCGCGGCCGTGCGCATCGCGTTGCGTCGGCTCGGCCCCGTGATGATCGCGGCCGGTAGCATTGCGGCCCTGTCGTTTCTCTCCTTGACGCTATTCGCCACCTCCACGATCCGAAACTTCGGCCTTCTGACCGGATTCGGAATTATCTCTGCGCTCGTGATCGAACTGTCGCTGATTCCAGCTCTCCGCGCGCTTCTGCCCGCGCCGAAGCCACGCGATCTCGCCAAGGAGGCGCATAGCGGGCGCGCGCTCGAGCACGCGCTCGCCGTCATCGCGCGCGTGGTTGCAGCACGACCGCGCACGGTGGTCGCCAGCGCCGTGATTGTGCTGCTCGCCGCGCTCGGGGCCGCAACTCGTCTCCACGTAAACACGAGTCTCAAACGACAGTTTTCGATGACGCATCCGGTCCGTGTCGCAGACCAGGCGCTCAACAGCGCGTTTGCGGGCACGAACACGTTGATTTTCATCGTCGAAGGCCCGCAGGATGGTGCGCTCGACGACCCGGCGGCGATTCGGGCGATCGCTGATCTCCAAGCATTCGTCGCGCGAGACCCATCGGTCGGAAAGACGATTTCCTACGTCGATCTCTTACGGGAGATGCATCGTGCATTCACTGGTACGCCCGACGCGGACTTACCCACGGAGCGCGCGGTCGCCAGTCAGTACTTGTTCCTCTACTCCCTGTCGGGAAACCCCGAGGATCTGGATAGTCAAATCGACCAGGCGCATCGAACGGCTGCCGTGCGCGCCTTCATGAGGGAAGATTCCACCGAATATGCGGAACGATTGATCGCGGCCATCCGCGAGCACATACAGGGTCGGTTCCCTCCGGGGTTCCACGTGCTCTTCTCCGGCAACAATGCGTCGAACGCCGCGCTGACCGAAGTGATGGTGCGTGGCAAGCTGCTGAACATTATTCAGATCGCCTTGATCATCGTTCTCATCACGAGCGTGATGTTGCGGTCGCCGATGCCAGGTCTACTCGTCGCGACGCCGCTCGCGATGGCCGTCGCGGTGAATTTCGGCGCGATGGGCGCGTTTCACATCCCGCTCGACATCGTGACATCACCGATTGCGGCGATGGCGGTCGGAATCGGCGCCGACTACGCGATCTACTTTCTCTTCCGATTTCGCGAAGAGCTCGCAATCAGCGCCACGCCTGAATTGGCGCTTGCGAGCGCGCTGCGCACCTCAGGCAAGGCGATCGCCTACGTCTCGTCGGCGATCACGTTCGGATACTTGGTCTTATGTCTTTCCGGTTTCGTGTATCACGTCGAGCTCGGAACAATGGTCGCATTGGCAATGCTCGTGTCCAGCATCTCGTCGCTGACGGTGCTACCCGCACTGATCCTCATCACGCGGCCGGCATTTCTCTTCGACGTTCGGCCCGCCACGTACGTGAAGGCTGCCGCTGCGCGATAGCAGCGGGGCGGCCCTCAGTTCACTGCGGTTCCGTCAGCGGTCTCGGCCATCGCGACGTCGGCGACGACTTCCGGAGCAGGTGTTTCGACCCGCCCTGCAAGTGGGAAGGACACACGGAACACCGCACCTTCGGGCGCGCAGTTGTCGAGCGACAGCTCGATGTTCTGTAGATCCGCGATGCGCGCTGCCACGAACAGTCCCATCCCGAGACCCTCCGCCACCGTCGTGAAGAACGGCTCGAAGATCTTCGCGTGGTGCTCCGGCGGAACGCCGGGTCCTTGGTCGCGCACAGTTACGACGAAACGCGCGTTTCCCGCGTCCGTCCGCGCGTCGAGCACGACCTCTCCCCCGTCTGGAGAGAACCGTACCGCGTTTTGCAGCAACGTAACCAACAAACACGTCGCCGCCTCTCCATGTGTCCGCACGAGCGTGGCACCTTCAGTCACGTTACGGCGGTACACAAGCGTCTTTGCGGCTACGCTTGCCGTGATCGACTCTTCCGCACGCGCGACGAGATCCGCGATCGGATGCACCTCGGTGCCTGCGTTCGGCACCGTCGTCGCCCGCATGATGTCCTTGACTAGATCGCGAATACGCTCGCTCTCGGCCAATGCCATCTCGAGGTAACCCGTCCGAAACTCGGCGTCCTCATAGTGCGTCGGCAGCAACTGCAGGAACGTCCGGATGGTCGCGAGCGGATTGTTGATGTGGTGCGCCAACCCCGAGGCAAGATACCCCATCGTCGCGGCGCGCTCCGCTCGTTGCAACCGCTCCTCGAGCACCTTGCGCTCCTCGACCAATCGACGCCGTCGCAGTACCTCCTCGATGAGGAACGGGAGAACGGCGAGGTATCCCTCTTCCTTTACGAGGTAGTCGTCGGCGCCCAACTTCATCGCCTCGACGGCCAATTTCGCCGACGACGCGGTGGTCACGAACAGCGTCGGCGTCTCGATGCCAGCGCCTCTGACCTCGCGCAACAGCTGAATGCCATCACCGTCGGGAAGGCGAAAATCGAACACGAACAAATCGTACTGCTTCGCCGCCATTTGCCGTCGCGCATCAGCGAGCGTCGGAGCGACGTCGAGGGTCCATCCCTGCAACGCGGTCTCGACCTCATCCGCGATGAGCTCGGCATGCGACTGATTGTCCTCCACGAGGAGTGCCACACTCATACGTCGGCTCCCACCTGGCCGCGCTCCATCACTGGCTCATGAACGGCTCCGCCTGCCTCACTCGGCAGCCGCACGTGAAACGTCGCGCCTTCTCCCGGCGTCGACTCGACCCAAATTCTCCCGCCATGACGCTGCACGATGCGCTTGACCACTGCGAGTCCTATTCCGTGTCCCTGCTGCACCACCCCTGCGACCGTCTGCTCCGGCGCACGATGATACAATTGAAAAATGCGCCCTACCTGCGTGGCGTCGATGCCCACACCGTTGTCGCGGATCACGTACTCTACGCCGTCATTGTCGACGGCACCGGACACGTCGATACGCGGGTGCGGCTTGTCGCCGACGTACTTGAAGGCGTTGCTGAGCAAGTTCTCGAAGACGTGTCCGAGCTTCTGCTCTTCACCGTACACGGGCGGCAGCGGACCAATAATGACGTCGATGCCTTTCGTTTCAACGACGCCCTGGGCGCGGCTGATCGTTTCACGCACCAGCGCCTGGACGTCGACGAGATCCTTACGATCCGCAACCTCACTTTGCGTCGCCGCCTGCAACAAATTCCGCAGCATCGTGCTCATCAGACGGCAGTCTCGCATCAACCGCTCCGCGTATCGTTGCCCTTTGTCCGACAGCTGCGTACCCGCCAACTCGACGAGCTTCCGAGCCGTCTCCGTACTTGCAACCGAGACGTTTTGCAGATCGTGAGTCACGATATGCACCATCTCCTGTAGCTCGTCGGTCCGCTCTTCCAGCTGCTGCGTCCTTGCCTCCAGGTCGCGCGTCCTTTCACGGACGCGCTGTTCCAACCCGCGGTTCTGGTGTTCGACGATCGCCTTCGTCTTCGCCAACTCCTCATTCGCCTCGCGCAACAGCCGCGACATCGTGCCCGCCAGATATGCGACGACGAAGAAAAACAACCCAGACAGCACGACGATGACGACGCGCGCTTCGGTTCCATAATGGTGCGCCCATACGCCCCCATGCATCGGAACTACGCCCGTCGTCTCGATGATAGCGAGGACGGCGTACACTACGGTAGCGCCGACCGCCAAATGGTAGGCGGTCGTCTGCGAAACGAAAATCGCTGCCGTCATGATCATCAGCAAATACGCAAACTGCACGAGCGGCATATCGATGCCGCCGAGGAAGTAGACGATCGCCGTAATGCTGACTAGGTCGACTGCCCAATGCACATAAAAATGCGACAACGGAAAGTCGAACGCTTTTCCGATGAACCAGAACGGGACGTTGACGAGGACGAGGAACCCGAGAAGCCACACGACGGGTGTGATCTGGCTCCACGTCAACCCGACGTTCAGCGTGGCGGCGCCGATGAAAAATACTACAAAGAGCAGGCAGGGAACCGCACGAAACAGCAGGCCTTCGACATATCGTCGGCGCAGATTAAGAGCACTTGTCGACTCGTCCAAGGCCATCGATGACACCCTGTCGCCCTGACGCCCGCGACATAGCATCATCTATACAAGCAAACCTGGAGCGTCTCAACGCCAATTCCGCAACGCACTCAGAACGCGCGCACTACGAGCGCTGCATTGCGCGAGCCGAAACCAAACGTATTCGACAGAATCGTGCCGATGCTCGCCGCGCGCGCGTTGTTCGGTACGTAATCCAAGTCGCAGTCCGGATCGGGCATCGCGAGATTCGCGGTCGGTGGCACGACACCGTCTGTCAGGGTCTTGACGCACGCGACAAGCTCCAGCGCACCGCACGCGCCCATCAGATGTCCACACATCGACTTTATAGAGCTCATGGGAACATCGTATGCGCGTTTACCGAACACTTGCTTGATTACGGCGGTTTCAAATGTGTCGTTGGCGCGAGTTCCCGTTCCGTGGGCACTGATGTAACCGATGTCTTCCACACCAGCGCCGGCGTCCCGTAACGCCGACTCGATCGCGCGCGCAGCCTGCCGTCCGGACGGGTCTTGCTGCAGATGATGGTATGCGTCGCAGCTCGCGCCGAATCCGGCGAGCTCGGCCAGCAACGATGCGCCGCGACTCCGCGCGTAGGTCTCGCTCTCGAGAACGCACACCGCCGCGCCTTCCGACAACGCAAACCCATCTCGCCCGAGGTCGAACGGGCGACAGGCCGCCGCGGGATTTTCATTTTTGCGCGACATCAGACCGAGTCGATCAAATGACGCGAACAGCATCGGAAAGATCGGCGCTTCGCTGCCACCCGCGAGTGCGACGTCGACGACACCGGCGCGGATCTGTGCGAGTGCGAGGCCGACGGCATCGGCGCCGGACGTACACGCCGTCGATATCGTGATTGCCGGTCCGTTGAGTCCCAGCAGAATGGCGAGCTCGGACGCGAGCACTCCGGGATAGTTCTGCGCCGGCGCCATGGGATGGACCCGCGCGATGCCTTTCTCCAAGAAGACCGCATGCTGCTCCATCGCATGACCGAGCGGGCCGATGGATGTCCCCAGATAAATGCCGACGCGCTCACGCTCGATGCCGTCGGGAACGAGCCCCGCATGCTCGAGCGCCATCTTGCCGGCGGCTACACCGAACTGAACGCATCGCGACATCGACGCCGCTTCGCGCCGCCCCATGAATTGGTGCGGATCGAAATCGCGCACCTGCCCTGCGATCCTCGTCTCGTACGGTGCCGCGTCGATCGCGGTCAGCGCGCCGATCCCCGATCTGCCCGCGGTCAACCCCTCCCAGAACTCGGGCAACACGCCGAGCGGTGTTACGCAGCCGAGACCGGTAATGACGACTCGCTCCGCCATAATGGGCGCGCTCATCGCCTCACAATCGCGACGATCCCGCGGGTGCGGCCGTCGCGTTTCGACGGAGCTCAGAGAGGAAGCTCGCGATCGACTCGGCCTGCACCGCGCGCGAGCGGCCCGCCGCCAGGACGCGCGGCGCTCCAAGTGCCACCGTGATGTGCCCACCCGGCAGGGGAAGGCGCACCTTGGAACGCAGCGTAATGGGCACCGCGCGCGACGACCATGCGGCTAGCGGCACGACGACCGCGCGCATACTCGCCGCGAATGCGGCGAGACCAGGCCGGACGGTCGAATACGGCCCCCCGCCGTCGACGGCGATCGCGCACGACCGCCGGTTACGCATGAGATCGCTCAGCTCGGAGAGCCTCGCAGCGCCTCCGCTATGACCAAGCACACTGTATTGTGCCCCGTGTGCATTGAGGAACCGGGCCGTGCTGCGACCTGCGAGCGTCGAATCGACCACGACACGGACGCTTCGCAGCAAGCGCAAGAATGGGGGCGTGCGCATCGCGGCGGTCGCGAGCGTCAGCGTGTCCGAGATCCAATAGACAAGTAAGATCGGGCGCCACGCCCTGAGCATTCCATCGATCCGCGCCTGTAACTCCTGCGGTGCGACGGACCGTCCGGCTTCGTCCAGACACGAGTACGATGAGCGCATCGCGACCCGCTGCAGATAATAGTCGACGACCCGCGCCACCGCCGTATCGGTACGGGAGCGGTCTCCGCGATGTGAGGTCGCCATAGATGGACGGAGCGAGGGTGGGGCGACGTCGTTCGGCGCGTATACCGTCAACTGATACCGCCCGCCGTGTATTGCTGGACGAGAGCGAGCATGTCCTCGACGGTCTCGATGCCGACCAGCTCGTCGACCTCTATTTTGTCGATGCCGAATGTCTCCTGTACCGCAAACACGATGTTCAGCGCCGCGACGGAATCCATGCCTAGCTTCTGCAGCGATGCATCGGGAACCACTTTGCCGCGATCGATGTCGAGCTCGACAGCGATGATGTCCGCCAACCTCTCAAGAGAACATTCCACCGTGCGCCCCCCCTTCGTAGCGTCGAACCACCAAAGCAGCATTGCGTGATCCGAACCCAAATGATGTCGAGAGCACCGTCTTCAACGGCGCTTGCCGCGCTCCTTCGGTCACATAGTCGAGATCGCAGCGTGGATCGCGCTCCGCCAGATTGATCGTCGGTGGAATGACGCCATCCCGCATCGCGAGCACGCATATGATGAGCTCGACCGCAGCCGAAGCGCCGATCAGGTGTCCCAGCATCGATTTCGACGAGCTCACCGGTACGTGCACAGCACGCTCGCCGAATATGTCTTTCATAATGAGTGTTTCGACCTCGTCGTTTTTCTGGGTGCCCGTCCCATGCGCGTTGACGTAGTCGACTTCCACCGAATCGACGCCTGCTTGCTCGAGTGCCATCGTGACCGCGCGTGCTGCAGCCTTGCCGTCAGCCGCGGGCGCCAGATGATGGTGCGCGTCGCAAGTCGCTCCGAATCCGGCGAGCTCGGCATAGACCCGTGCGCCTCTCGCGCGCGCAACGTCCTCGGCCTCCAGGATCAGAATACCGGCGCCTTCCGAGAGTACGAATCCGCTCCGATCGCGCGAGAACGGTCGTGATGCCTGTGCGGGAGCGCCGCCGAACCGAGAAAGAACCTGCATCCGGTCGAACGCCGCAAACAGCGCCGGAAAGATCGGAGCCTCACTGCCACCAACGATCGCCGCGTCGAGTGACCCAACGGCAATCTGCCCGAAAGCGAGGCCTATCGCGTCGGCACTGGCGGTACACGCGGTCGAGATCGAGTACGCCGGTCCGCGGAGCCCGAAGACGATTCCGATCTCCGACGCAACGCTACCGGGGTACTGTAGCGGGAACATCGGATGCACGCGCCCGATGCCCTTCTCGGCAAAGACGACTCCCTCGTGCACGATACGACCAACGGCGGCGACCGTACTCCCGAGACAGACGCCGACTCGGTCGGGATCGAGACCTTGGGACGAAAGGCCGGCATCGTCCCATGCCATTCTCGCCGCAGCGACACCGAAATGAACGTAACGAGCGAAGGTTTCGAACTCACGACGGCCGACGTAGTCACGCGCATCGAAGTCCCGAACCTCCCCCGCAACGGTGCTAGCGCATCCGACGGGATCGAAGGACGAGACGCGATCGATGCCGGAGTGTCCGGCGCGAATGGACGACCAGAATTGTTCGACGCCGGTACCACACGGGGTAACGCACCCGACACCGGTAATGACGACACGTCGCAAGCAGGGGTGAGCTTTCTCCGAGGGGTGATCCCAAATAGACCATTTTTCGCCCACAGAGCAAGACATAGCCGCTGCCCCGTCACCTCCCGAGAGATGCCCGTATTCATTCGGATAGAGGGACCCGGGTCGACGTAAGCGCGCGCGGGAGCACGGGTTCCCCCCGAATAATCGATCGCCGGCGGGCTACGACGCGGAAGCCGCGAGCGGCAACTCGACGCGGAAGACGGCCCCGTGCGGTTGGGCGGATTCCACGGAGAGATGAATGTTCTGCAGATCCGCGATCCTCGATGCGACGAAGAGTCCCATGCCGAGGCCGTCGACGGCGGTCGTGAAGAAAGGCTCGAAGATCTTCTCGCGATTTTCCGGCGGGATCCCCGGGCCTTCGTCCTTGACGACGGCGATCAGCCTGCCCGATTCGTCGTCGACGTGCGCCCGCACCTCGATCGTACCGCCCTCGGGCGAGAATCTGACCGCGTTTTGCAGCAGGCTGAGGAAGAGACACGTGGCCGCCTCGCCGTGCACGCGGACGGCGGGGGTCGGCGCGGGCACGTCTTTGCGATAGACGATCTGCTTCGCGCGCAGGTCGGTCTCGACGCCGTCCTCGGCCCGCTCGAGGATCTCGTTGAAGTGTTGCACCTCGCGACCTTCGGCGGGAACCGTGGCGGCCCGCATGATGTCCTTCACGAGATCGCGGATGCGCTCGCTCTCAGCGAGGGTCAGCTCGAGGTACTTCGTGCAGAACTCTTCGTCGTCGCGGCGCGACGGCAGGAGCTGCAAGAACGTACGGATCGTCGCCAGCGGGTTGTTGATGTGGTGTGCGAGCCCGGATGCGAGGTATCCGAGCGTCGCGGCGCGCTCGGCGCGCTGCAAGCGCTCCTCGAGCTCGCGCCGCTCCGCCACGAGACGGTGGCGCTCGAGGACCTCCTGCACGAGATACGGGAGGACCGACAGGTATCCTTCCTCCTTCACGACGTAATCGTCGGCGCCGAGCTTCATCGCCTCGACGGCGAGCTTCGCGGACGCGGCGGTCGTGACGAAGAGCGTCGGCGTGGTCATGCCCGCGGCGCGAATCTCCCGCAGCAACTGGATGCCGTCGCCGTCGGGAAGGCGGAAGTCGAGGACGAAGAGATCGTACGGCTGCGCGGCGATCCGTCGCCGCGCTTCCGCGACGGTGGAGACGACGTCGAGCTGCCAGCCCTCGAGCACCGGTGACAGCTCGTCGCTGATGAGCTCGACGTGCGAGCTATTGTCCTCGACGAGAAGCGCGGCGCGTGTCGTCACGATCTGACCCTCGTACCCCGAAATGTCACCGACCCCCGCCGGCAACTGGCCTGCGACATCTTACGGAAGTTCGGACGCTCCTACTACCGCAATTCGACCCTGTCGCCGGCGCGCAGCAGCCCTTCCGTCACGACGGTCGCGTAGACGCCGACGTTGCCGCCGGCGCGCTGCGCGACGGTGCGCAGGATCTTGGGGTCGCGCGGCAAATCCGCTTGCGGCAGCGTCGTCATCACGCAGCGGATCGTCCCCATGAGGACCGACGCCTGCACCTCGTCGCCGAGGGCGACCGTGCGGCCGCTCCATCCCTCCTCGACGAGGCCGGCGGCGCCGCCGGTCGCGATGAGCACGTTCGGCCGAAAACGCCGCACGTCGAACCGTCCTTCAGGATACGCCGCCCCGAGAGCCGCCAACGTCGCGTCGGTGAGGAGATGAAGCGGGGCGGCATCGAAGAACGTTCCCGGCGGACACGGGTAATCGCCGGCCTCGATGGCGGACTGATCGACGCCGGCCTCGATGTCCTCGACGGTCTGAATCGCGATCTCGAACTCGGCGGAATGATCGGGCAGCGCGCGCACGAGCTCGACGTCGCGGCCGAGCCACGCGGATAGCATCTCGGCGGCGGCAGCGTCGACGCCGACACGGCTCCCGTCGGGTAAGGTGATCGTGGGCGGCGCGCTCGGCCCGTCGGGGTAGCTCGCGGTGCACTCGAAGAGACGTGCCCAGCGCTTGCCGCTCATCACGCGACCCGTCGCCCGATCGCGCAGTGCGTATGCGCGATCGCCGACGAGCCCGCTCGCCGTGACTGCCGCGGTTGGCACCTGCTCGCCGCACAGCGACTTCACCGGGTACCGCCAGATCGCCTGTATCGTTCCGAGCATGGCCGCCATGCCGTTCCTCTAGTCCGCTCGCGCCGTGGCGACAAGCGCGAACTGCGCTCGCGGAACCACACGCGCCCGCGACGCCTCAGTCGCCGCGGCCGATGCGACGCAGCTGCCCCGGCGTCAGGAAGAACTCGAGGGTGCCGGCCCCGCGCGGCGGCAACGACACGACGCTGATGCCGGCGAGGCCCGCTTTCTTGAACGGCAGCGGCACGAGCCCCGGGGTCCCGACGAGCAGCACCGACGCAAGCTCGCCCAAGTCCGGCTGATGGCCGACCACGACGATCCCGTCCGCGCGCGCGTGCGAACCGATCGCGGCGAAGAGCGCCTCGCGCGCGGCGGCGGGCGCGAGCGCCGGTGTCACGATGACGCTAGTCTCGTCGAGGTCGTGCTCGGCGGCGACCACCTCGGCGGTCTCGCGCGCACGGCGCAGCGGGCTCGTGAGGATCACGTCGACGGGGAGCTTCAGCGCCCGCATCCCCGCCGCGACCTCCCGCACCTTGCGCTTGCCCTCGCCTGTGAGCCGCCGCTCGGCGTCGGACTCGCCGGGCGCCGCATCCTCGGCGATCCCGTGACGAAGGAGCATCAGCAAGTGGCCGCCCGTTGCCATCGACCCGTTCCTATTTGACCGTGATTCGCCGGCACAAGTACAGTCGGCCATGCTCGACGGCGCTCTCCCCTTCTCCGCTACGCAGCTGGTGGATCTGCACCTCGCCTGCATCGGCCGCGCCAAATCCCGGCGAACGCGCTCGTCATGCTCACCGCTCGGAGGGTACCGGCGGCCGCTCGTCGGCTGACGCCGTGAGTCGCACGCCCGAGGAAGTCGCGTATCTGCGCACGGTGCTCGCCGCGAGCGCCGTCGCCGCGGACGCGCTCCTCGCGATGGAGCGCGTGGCCGAGCTGCTCGCGCCCGAGCGCTCGACGGCGCTCGCCGCGGAAATGGCGGCACGCTGCGGCGACGCGATCGCCGCGGCCCGCACAGCCCTCGCCGCCGCCCCTGCTCCGCCGGACCTCGTCCGCTTCGACGAAATTTTCGCCGCCGGCTTTCGGCATGCGGACGAGTGCATCGGCTTCTTCACCAGCTTTCCGCGTGCACCCGCGGCGGAGCGGATTCCCCGCATCCTTACGGCGCTTCATCACCACGCGCAGGCACAGGAGCACTTCTACGGCATCCGCGCGCTGCTGCCGCCGTTCCACGAGTATTGGGGCGCCGACCAGGACGTCACCGCGAGCGCGGAGCGGCGCACCGGAGCCGCAGCGCCTGCGTCCGCGGCTGACGCCCACGCACCGCTTCTGCGCGTCGGCGCCGGCGGTCGCCATGGCGGGTTCTCCGCCTACGTCCCCGAGCAGTACGATCCCGAACGCGCGTGGCCGGTGATCGTCGCGCTCCACGGCGG
>Ga0137359_10000661_pt1 | contig 26001 bp, 25 predicted proteins | sample Mad1_40_16metaG_FD_108281 | JGI IMG/M metagenome (GOLD analysis project Ga0137359, IMG submission 108281) | Vadose zone soil microbial communities from Angelo Coast Range Reserve, California, USA - Mad1_40_16 metaG | ecosystem: Environmental > Terrestrial > Soil > Vadose zone | place: USA... | reverse complement strand
GGAACTTCGGGTGATCTGGGGCACACGAGGCAATCCCGGTACCGTTGCTCCCTTCCGGGCCTGGCGGGGTTCGCGGGACCTCGTTGCACAGAGCCCGAAGTTCCACGCTCCGGCAGTCCCGCACTGCGGGACTGCTTACAAAATTGTAGCACAGCAATTCGGAGCCGCGATTTCGGCAGTACCGGCAAAAATTATTTTGCTGGCTTAGCATCCAGAGGAACGACATCTGCCGGATTCACCCAATTTACTTTGAACGGGCCGATGGCATTCACCTGGACGATTGTCGCAGTCTTGCTCAACGCGAAATGCCGCATTTCCTTTGGCATGCTGACAAAGTTGCCCGGACTCATTGTTTCCAGTTTCGTTGCATCGAATTTTTCGCCCATGCCGACCTGAAATGTTCCCTGCAACACGGTCACATTTTCGTCAGTAGGATGCCAGTGCGCGGGGATTTTGGTGCCGGCCGTACAGCGGAGACGGACTACAAAGGGCGCTCCTTCCACGGATGAGTCGCCATTAACCGCCGCCAGATCACAGCCCTTTATGATTGGATTCCATTTCAGGTCGGCCGAACGCACAATGCCGTGGCCAGCGCCTGCGGTATTTTTCTCCTGGCTGTAAGCTGCGCATACGATCGCTGCCGTAACCATCAATGCGGCACACACAATCCAGGAACGAGTGAAGTTCATTTGTACTCCCCTTATCGAAGAAAATGAAAGAGACGACCCCGAATGACGGTGACCATACTCCTTCGGTTGGGATTGAGCAAGCGATTCTGAGCGACGAAGTGGCGCTCTTTTTCTCGGTTGGGATAGGCAGCAAACGGGGCCGATCAGTTCTACGCACACCGGCTTAAAAAAGTCACGGTTAGCGCGATGATTTTGAGTTACTCTTCGGATGGACGGAATTCCTCCCCGTCCGCCTGGTGATTGCCGCAGCTTTCGCCGGGTCCGCGCGCCAGCGCCGCACCACGAGGCCTCGCCTCGGTGCCGCTCCACGTTACGGAGCACGTCTGCCCCGGCAGGCACGCTTGCAAATTGCAGGCAGGAGGATCACTAAATGAAAATTGCAGTTCGATTGATGTTGGCTGTTTCTCTTTTGTCGTTTGCCGCTTCCTTTTCTCAAGCCGAACCACGCCAGATCATGCAAGGCACTCAGATGCACTTAAAGCTTCTGACCGACATCAGCACGTCCCAGTCACGAAATGGTGATGGTTTTATCGCTGTAACCACCGAACCGGTGAAAATCGGAGAGCAGCTTCTCTTGCCCGCGGGCACGCGCATTCGCGGCATCGTTACCAGCATCAGCCGCGCGCGCCATTTTGCGCTCCTGCGCGGCGAAGCTTACCTGAATTTGTCATTTCGGTCCGTCGAAATCGACAGCCGGCTGATTCCAGTCCAGATGAGCATCATCGCGATTTCCAAACCGTCGACGGAAGGCGAAGGCAGCCGTCGCAAGGACGTCACGGTAACAGAAGGCCAGCTACTGCAAGAAACGCACGACATCAAGGGCAGCATTATCGCAGGTACCATCGGCACTGGCGGGTCAACCGTAATTGGTAAACTTGCCAGCCACGCCGCAGCCGGATTTGGAATCGGTCTCGCCGGCAGCGCGATTTACGTTGCTCAGCGTAAAGGCAGGGAAGTGGTGCTGCCCTCGGATACCGGTTTTCTGGTGCGCATGGATAACACCATTACCGTGCCCGGCACAATCGCGCCGACTGGTTCGGTGAACGGCAGCCGCTAGACGTTGCATTGGAATACTGGCATTTGCCAGTTTTACGAATAGCGGACAACAACAGACCATCCTTAGAATGGCGCAAAACAGATCATCGTCATTCCGAACGGAGCCTGCGGAGTGAGGAATCTCTCTTTGTTCTTAGACGCGAAGAAAAGAAAGATTCCTCGCTGCGCTCGGAATGACGGAAAAAATACAGCGCTAGCAACGGGACGATTGCAATCCCCGTTTCAATTACTTCTTCGGGAAACTCTCGTTTGCCTTCACTTCTTCGATTTGTTTGGTGTGGCGCTCGCTGTGCGCTGCGATCAGCAGAATAAACTCGTATGCGTCCCACTTCCCGCCCATGGGATTCTCCGCCGCGTGCCCTCTCAAGTCCGGCGTTTTCTTTAGGAATTCTTCGGTGGTTGCGCGGCTTTCCACAAAATGCTTGAGCGAGCCTTCCGGCGAACCGAACCGGTTCGTCGGCTTCAACGGGTCAGGAGCTTGAACCTTATTGGTGCGGTCAGGCACCATAGCCAAAATACCCGCATCGATCTTGGCGATGTCGCGGTCCGGCGCGGCCGGAGCTTTCATCACGTTCTCGACGACCATAGCGCGAATGAAATCTTCCGCCGCCGCGATGTGCTCCATGCATTCCGCAACGGACCATTTGTCCGGGGCGGCCTTGAAGTTCCACTGTGCTTGGGATAATCCCTTGGTCGCCTCGAGCACGGCCTTTTTGCTTGTTTCCAGGGCAGCCAGCGCTTTTTCCTTGTCGGCGGGAGTCGCGTCCTGTGCGAGTACGTTTCCGCTTGCTAACGCCGCGCATATCACCACTCCTGCCGTCATTACCAACCATCTCCGTCGAATCATGGTTCTCTCCCTTTTAGACGCTACCGGTTTCCCCTCGCGGCCGACCGCTGCGAAATCTCCTCGCTCGTCAGCTCTTCCAGATGACTTGCAATATACCAGTGATTTCCCCAGCTATCGAGAAGTGACCCAGAGCGGTCGCCGTACGCCTGGTCGGCCATCGGTTGCAACTCCTTGCAGCCAGTGGCCAGTCCACGCGCAAAAACTGCGTCGCAGTTTTCCACGTAGTAGTGATGCGCTACGGCCCGCGGTCCCCACGGCGCACGGCCTTCGCTTAATTCCACGACCGTATCGCCAATGCGCACTTTAGCGTGCTGGATCGTACCGGTGTTACTGACTTCCTTGTGGATAACCTCCGCACCAAATGCCTGTTCGAGGAAGTCGAGGAAGCGTCCAGCGTCCTTCACGCTGTAATACGTATTGAGGTCTTGCAGAATTTCAGGCTTGTAGCTTTTTCCTGCTACGTGCGTCGCGATAAACCATAAGTTCCCGGCCGGATCATGCACACTTGCCTCGCGGTCGCCGTAGTCGCGGTTAGCCGGTTCGTACAGCGAAGTTCCGCCTGCGGCCAGCGCCCGCGCGTAGACTTCATCGGAATTCTTCACGTAATAGTGCAATCCGGCGGGCATAGCGTTCCATCCCGGGCCGGCGTCTGCGAACTCGATGATCGAGTCGCCGATCCGCGCCTCGCGATGCTTGATGTTTCCGGCTGCGTCAGACGCCACGAACTTCTCGGTGGCTGCAAAAGCGTTCTTGATGAACTCAAGGAAGTTCTTTGCGCCGTCTACGATGAGATAGGGAGTCAGACTCCGAAATCCTTCTGGAATTGCGCTCTTTGCATTGGCCATGTGGTCCTCCTGGCAGGGCTGCTGTATGGACGCATTTTGCCGTGTTCTCCGGCGCTGCGTATTGTAAAAAATTTACCTGGACGTCTGGCGCATCACGCTATGGGCAGGTGGTTGTGGTGGCGGGGAAAATCCTTGTAGTTCGCCAGATACTTGGAAGGATTGATGCCTGAAAACGCGTGGAAGTCGTGGATGAAATGCGCTTGATCGAAGTAGCCGCAGTCGAGAGCCGTGTCAGTCCAGTTTATCGGCCGCCCGTTGGTAATTCTCTTCAGCACTGCTTGGAACCTACGCACGCGGCAAAAAAGTTTCGGGGTCATGCCCACATGCTGTTTGAACAATTCGATGAATCGCCGTGAGCTGAAACCTGTTTTGTCCGCGACTTCGGTGATCCTGCTGGTCGCAGGCTGAGCTAGGAAGTTTTCGATGGCAAACTCCGCGACAGGCTGGCCTTCGAGCATTCCTGCGGCGCGCTCCAGCAGCGCCAGCTCCACCACGCGAAGCTTTGCTGCAGGGTTTGTTGCGGCGAGTGCGCGTTCCCGGAGCTCGCGAGCCAGACGTCCCCATAGATCTTCCAGTTCAACATGCTGGTTGTGCAGTTCATCGCTCGGCAATTTTAAAAAGGGGATTGCGCCTGCCGGACGAAAGGAAACGCCGACTACGCAGGTCTGTTCGTCCGTATCAATCACAAAGCTTTTTGTATGAGGTCCGCTCACGCTGCACCCGCTTAGCTTCCGCATCTTGTTTACGTCGTCCGCGTCGTAGAGGCGTGTTTCATCCTCTTCCAGATTTATAATCAGGCTGATACACCCGTCCGGCATCAGGCGTTCTTTCTGGTGAAGTCTCGGAGGATGTTCGTAGTACCAGAGCAGTTCCACGAAGCGGGAAAGAGGCGGCCCGGGCTTGACGTGCAGATTGGGCATTTCATCCCGATTTTACTCCCGACAGGCGCTCCAGGCATTGAGTTTTCGCTTTATGAGCGCTGCGTGAGGTCGTTGAATGAATTTCCTCAATCTGTTCCATCAGTTCTTTCGATTGACGCTGTTCCCGCCGTCGCGATACTCTTTTTTCGCATGATGTCACGTCGTCCGCTCTGCTGCTTACCTCAAGCGTTTACGGCAAACCATTCCGAGGAGATTCATGTCCACCGAATTGCGTAATTTTTTGTCGCTCTCATATGACGAGCTCGAACAGCTGAATTTGAAGGCCAAGGAGCAGCGCAAGAATCGCGTCGCGGCACACAAGATCCAGGAAGACCGCATCAAGTACCTTAGCGATGAGAAGCGCATCAAGGCGGTCACGGTATTGTTCAGCGACCTGGAAGGCCGCCTGCACATGCTGGATTACGACAAGAAGTTTCTCATCAAAAGTTGGGACAATTTGACGTTTGACGGATCGTCGATTCGCGGATTCACCGCGCAGCGCGAGAGCGATTTGCGGCTGGAGATGGACTGGAGCGCGTTTTACTGGGGCCCGTCGGACGTGTTCGGCTCCGGCAAGGTTTTGGTCTTCGGCGAAGTGATTGATAAAGACGGCTCGCCCTATTCCGCTGATATTCGCGGCTTGCTGAAAGGCTACGCCGAAAAGCTGAACAAGGACGAAGACTACACGCTCAATGCGGCCAACGAAATCGAAGGATTTCTGTTCCAGGGGCCGGATGCGGAACGGCACTACAACGAAACGCGTAAATTCGAATACGTAAATACCGGCGGGTATTACCACTCGCTGCCGGGCGATTTGCTGCGCACATTTATTGATACGACGGCGGAAGTACAGCGCTCGATGGGCTTTCAGAACGAGAAAGATCACCCGGAAGTTGCGCCATCACAATTTGAAATCAATTATGGATACGGCGAAGTGGTGGCAGCGGCGGACCAGATTCAACTTTACAAATTGATTTGCCGTCAGGTGGCGACGCGCATGGGCTTGACCGCGTGCTTTCTGCCAAAGCCGGTGGTCGGCGTGAACGGCAACGGAATGCACACCAACGTTTCGATCTCCAAGGGCGGGCAAAATCTTTTCTGGGATCCGAAGGGCGAAGAAAAGCTCAGCAAAATGGGTTGGGGCTTTACCGACAAGATCCTTACGCACGCCAACGATATCTGCCTGCTGCTGAATTCCAGCGTCAATGCGTACCGCCGGCTTGACCCGCACTTCGAAGCGCCGAACCAGATCAAGGCTTCGCCAGTGGATCGCGGTTCGATGATTCGAATCCCAATCGGCAACGAGAAGAGTTCGCGCGTGGAAGTGCGCTCGGTTGCGCCGGATGCCAATCCGTATCTGGTGATGTATTCGATTTTCAAATCGGGGCTGGACGGCGACACCGCGAAAATCAAGAACCTGCGGCAGGCGGAGCGGTATCTGCCGGACAACATTTACACCGCACTGGAGAACTTCGAAAAGGCCGCCTGGACGACTAAGCTCCTGGGCGCCGACGTAAAGGCTCGCTTCGCGGACCTGAAACGCGCTTCCGCCGACCGCTGCCCTCGTGCGCTTGGCACCTTCGTGAAAGCGCCGGAAGTGCAATACCACCATGAGGTTTACAACCAGTTCCTCTGGAACCTTTTCTAGACTTAGCTAAGGCACAATCGATTCGAGAAAAATGACTTTGACCGGGGGCACGGCGTCAGCTGTGCCTCGACGTGTCTCTGGCCAGCTAGCGCTAAGCCAGATTGTCGCTACTTGACACTCCATGTCGCAGGTTGTCGCTTGCCGGTCGCGCTGGGCCTTCCCTAAACTGCGCCCAGTCTGCCGATGGTTCGGCACAATCTCAACCGACGTGGAGGAAATATGGTTAGCAGAACGGCACTTCTGGCCCTCGTTCTCGCATTCGGTTTCACGCAGCAATCCGGAACGGCACCCGGTCCGGCCTCACAAGAACCCGAAAAGCCGGCCGCCGCAGCCGCTGTGGCGCCCGCAAGCCCGGCGGCGGCACCGGTGAACGTAGCTGCCGCCGCTGCATCGTCCGCTGCACCCGTAGCCACGCCCGCACACCCTGTGATTGCGGATGGCATGTCAACGGTCTATTTTTATCGGCCGCGTCTTTACCGGGGCGGAGCCGTGCGCATTGGGCTCTTCGTGGACGGCACCATGGCGGTCAACCTTGTGAACGGCCGCTGGGCCTCGATCCAGGTTCCCGCTGGACACCACATCATCAGACCCAAGGATGACCAGAGTGGCATCGAGATTGATGCGGAACCCGGTCAGAGCTACTACTTTCGCAGTGGATGGGGGGAAGCCGGCTTGTTTCACAACGCTCACAAGAACATCATGATCGTGATGAAAGAGCAGGCGACTTACGAGATCAAACAGCTTAAACCGCTCGATGAGAAAGACCTGGTTTGGCCCGCGGGTCACGCCGGAACTGCAACGAAATAGCTTTTTAAGAAAATACTGCCTGTAGAAGGAGTGAGCGCCGCTCGGATTAAAAATCCGGCGGCGCTTTTTGCGCGTTCTGGCTGGGGGATAGTGGGTTCGCTGAAGTGTGTTTTGGGGGAGTTGCGACTTCTTGCGCGCCAGCTTGAGCGATGTACAGGCTCTGCTCCTCGCGCTCCCTACTTTTTTGCTCCGTTGTGCGTACTTGCTGCTTGGGCGAACTCTCCGGTACGGCTGGGAAGTCTTGCGCCGAAGCGACTACTGCTCTTTCGTTCTTTCTAAGTGCATGACGCATGCCAAATTCGACCAGTGTCGCAACAGCCCGCAAAATCAGGGATTTGGATTCTTAGAAGAGACATTACTGCTGAATCAGTGCGGGAATGCGTTTCAATGTTGGTGCAGCGCCAGTCCAGTTTGGAATCTTTTGCTTGCCGCGGCTTAGACGCGTGGCGTCACTCGCGTGCGACAGATATTTCCGAAATTCGTTACGACAAAGATTGTAAGACCTCTCTAATTCGCTTCGCTTCGGCAACGCACCTTCCCGTGCCGCGTTTGCCTGCGGCGAGCAGCGCTTTGCCCAGTTCCTGCGTGGTCGAAATATAGTTCGGCCAGAACTGTCTGGCGGCGCTCAGGAATGGCGCGGTCAAGCCGTAGATGATGCGATAACTTGATGTTTTGGACTGGATGCCATCGAGCGGCTGAATCATTGCCGGGCGGAACACGTAGACTGAACGGAATGGCATCGCCAGCAACGCGTTTTCAGTTTTACCTTTTACGCGTGCCCACATGGTGCTGCCGCGTTCGGTGCTGTCTGCTCCCGTGGCGGAAAGGAAGACGAACGACATGCCCGGATTTAGTTTAAGAAGCGTCGTCGCCGCGGCGATTGTAAATTCGTATGTGATGCGCGTGTAATTTTCTTCCGTCGTTCCAGTGGAGGTTACGCCCAGACAATAGAGACAGGCGTTCAGCCCGGTCAGCTGGTTTTCGATGGGAGTGAAATCGAGAAAATTTTTATGCACGATTTCGCGCAGCTTTTCGTGGGTTGCTCCGGTTGGTGCCCGGATTACGGACACCACCTGCTCGACTTCCGGGTCGCGTAGACACTCGCGTAACGCGCCTTGCCCCGCCATTCCGCTCGATCCGAAAATGACAATTCGCATCTGGCCATCGCTTCCGCGCCCATGCGCATTTTATTTGTTCAGCGAATTATCTCTTATTTGCTAAGATGCGACCATGAAACGACGCACATTGATCCAATCCATTTCCGCGGCGTTGCTGCCGGCCGCGGGCCTTTTTCCTGTAAGCGAAAAACATTCCGATTTTGTCGCGGACGGGGATACGGTGTACGAACTCCGCGTCTATCACTGCTTTGAAGGGAAGCTGCCGGATTTGTTAAAGAGGTTCCGCGAACACACCACAAAGATTTTTGAAAAACACAGCATGAAGAACATTGCCTATTGGACGCCGATGGACGAACCACAGAAGTCGAACACGCTCATTTACATTCTGGCGCATTCCAGCCGCGAGGCCGCCGCCGCGAACTGGAAAGCGTTCAGCGCGGATCCGCAATGGCAATCGGTGCAGAAGGCGTCTGAAGCCAACGGCAAAATCGTCGAGAAGGTTGATTCGACTTTCATGGCCCTGACTGACTTCTCTCCCTCGCTACGATAGATTCCGATCATCGATGTTAATGGTGTGTTTAGACGGCAAATTGTACGTTTGCGCGCACAGCGGATGCACAAGTCCGCGAAAAGGGAGCGGAGATGAAATACACGACAATTGCGTTGACCGGGTGCCTCGCAGTTATGGGAAGCGCGATGGCGCAGGAGAAGAAAATCAAACGGTCGGATTTGCCGGCGGCGGTGGTGAAAACCGTTGCAGCGCAAAGCAAAGGTGCGACAATCCGCGGATTCAGCGAAGAGAAGAAAAGAGGCAAGACGACTTATGAATTGCAGATGACTGTCAACGGGCACAGCAAGGACCTGCAGATGGATGAAAGCGGAGTAGTGATCGAGGTAGAAGAGCAGGTGGCGCTGGAAGCGCTTCCGACCGAAGTCAGGACCGGTTTGCACGCCAAGGCCGGCAAGGGGCGAATCACGAAAGTCGAATCAATCACCAAGGGAGACAGGCTAGTGGCATACGAAGCGCAAGTGGACACCGCTGGCAAGAAATCGGAAGTGCAGGTCGGTGCGGACGGGAAGCCACTGGATCACGAGGAATAGCAACGGGATAGCGAAAAAGCGCTCCAGGAGGCTTGTATCTGGAACTCGGCCCGGACGATCTGGCAAATTGCATTGCTGTGCTAGCTGGGATACAGTCTGGGCTCGCGCAGAAGGAATCCGCGAATCGCCCGCGTCACGAGCCGACTGAAGCCGGATGATTTTCAATACTTGGGCTTACTACCTTTTCTTTCTCGTTCCCAGCGCAATTTTATTTCGTTTGAGTCCGCTGCGATTTCGGCCATGGGTGATTGTTGCGGGCGGAAGCGCCTTTTTTCTTTATTTTTCTTACACCGAGTTGGGCGGAATTATTCCCGCGGCCTGTCTGGGAATTTTTCTGTGGGAATCGATCACCAGCCGGTTTTACCGGCCGAAATCGTGGTTCTGCTGGGCGGGCGTAACGCAGGCGATCGTCTTACTGTTCATTTTCAAATATTGGAACTTTTTTGCGGGGCTGGTGTGGTTGCGCGCGCCGGAACAACACTATTGGGCGCACGCATTCTTGCCGCTGGGAATTTCATTTTTCACGTTCGAATTCATCCACTACGCGACGGATCGCTACAAACACAGGACTGAGGCTGGGAACGTCGGCGAGTATCTGGCATTCATTTTGTTTTTTCCGACCATGGTGGCGGGGCCGATCAAGCGCTATCAGCAGTTTTTGCCCAAATTGCGTTCGGAGCCTTCGCCGTGGCCGAACGACTGGCGTCGCGGCGTGACGCGCATTCTGGCTGGACTGGCGAAAAAGTTTGCGATTGCGGATGTGATGACCGCGTACACGAATCATTTGAACCATGCGGACCTGGCAGTGGCGAACCGCGCAATGTTGCCGGTGTGGCTGCTGGCGTATGGCATCAAGATCTACAGCGACTTTTCCGCTTACTCGGACATCGCGATTGGCTCGGCGCGGTTGTTTGGCATTCCCATTCCGGAAAATTTTGACTGGCCGTACTTGCAGAGCAACATCACCATGTTCTGGCGGCACTGGCACATCTCGCTGACCTCATGGCTGAAGGATTATGTCTTCATTCCGCTCGGCGGGTCGCGAGCGAAGCCCGGCCGCGTGTACGGCAACATCCTGATGACCATGCTGGTGAGCGGAATCTGGCACGGCGCGGGAATCAATTTTGTGCTGTGGGGCCTGTGGCATGGGGTGCTGTTGGTGATTCATCGCGCGTGGAGAAAATTCCGGCCACTCCCGGAAAATCCATCATGGTGGTCGCAATCCGCGGCGTGGCTGACAACATTTGTGGCGGCGAATCTAGGCTGGGCCTTTTTCTGCATGGACGTGCATACGGCGCTGTTCTTCTTCAGGCGCTTGTTGCTGGGGTGATCCGATGAATATCGTGATGTGGATAACGCAGTTGCTGGAATTTCTGGGGGGATCGCGCGACGAAGCACCGGCGAGATTTCCGGCTTTGCCGAAAGCCATATTCTGGGGAATTTGGTGGGGAGCGCTTTCCATCGTGATTTATATTTTCTGCGGACAGAGTTCGAAATTTATCTATATCGATTTTTGATTTGAGCGCGACGAAATGCCGAATGCGAATTCGATAACACGAGAACAGTTTTGGGGCACGGTGCTGGTGTGCGCTGCGGTGCTGGCTTGCTCGAACGCGCTCGTGGGAAGTTTGACGCAGCATAGTGTTTCACGGCGAATCCTTGCTGATGCGGAGAGTGCTGGGAGTGCGGAGACAATCGCGCTGGGAAATTCACTGGTGCGGTCGGGTTTCGATGCCGATGAATTTGCGGCGACGCAGCAATCGCAGGGCGCACAAGGCGGCGCATTGAATATGGCCATGGGAGCGTCGACTCCCGTTGAACATCTACTGCTGCTGCGCGCTGCGCTGCGGGCTGACGATCGAGCGCGCCTTCTGCTGTATGGGTTTTATGATTTTCAGCTGACCGATCCCGTTTCATTCGCGTTCAGCGACATAATCGGAAACCACGACTTGCTTTATTACGACGAACCGGAATTTGCGCGGCGATTCTACTCGATGAGCTTGTACGACGCGGCAGGATTTGAAATTGCTCGACATTTTCCGCTGCTCGCAGAGCGCGGCGCGATCTGGGCGAAAGTGGAACGATTGCGGCGGGCGATTTCTCAGCAGGGAATGCCAATTCAAGCCACCAACCAGCTTGGCCGGGTTGCAGATTTCACTTTGCTGGAGGCGAGCAGTCAGGATGAATTTGTGAAGCACTGCGAGCGCGCGTCGCGGGAACAGCTGAACGCTCCAGTTCTGGAAATGATTCGCGAGGCGCAGGAGCGGCAATTACGCGTGGTGTTGGTGCTGATGCCGCTGCCGCCGAGACATGTGCAAACGTTTTATGACGCGGGAGGGTGGGCGGAGTATCAGCGCCATTTGCACCAGTTGCTCGCAAAACAGAATGTAGCACTGCTGGATGCCCGCCGGTGGTTTCCCGATGCGGATAAATTTGGCGATGCGCTGCACCTGAACGAAGAAGGCTCAAGAGAGTTTTCGCGGCTGCTTGGGACACTGTGTGGGAACGTGGACCAATTGAATTCATGCGGCAAGTGATAGCCATGTTGCAGGAAATTTATGAAAGCGCGAATCACTCGTCTGTTCCCTGATGGTATAGTTTCGCCGAAATAACGTTTCGAAAGTCGGAAGCGGTGTCGCATAAATTACCGAATTGCGCGAAGGAGCAACGCGAAATGAAAATCCACCCTTGGAAGCTCTGCATTTCCATTCTCGCGCTGGCGTTATTGCTGTGCTCGACAACTTCAACGACTGTCGCACAAGGGAAGAACCCGTATGCCGGTGACGTCCAGGTGGCAAAGCTTGGCGAGTTTGAATTTCGCGCGAATTGCGCTTTTTGCCATGGTTTGGGCGCGCGCGGCGGCGGGCGCGGGCCTGATTTGACGCGCACTCCGAAAAAGCATGGCGATTCGGATGCCGAAATTTTCAACACGATTAACAACGGAGTCCCTGGAACCGCGATGCCACCGAACGGCGCGACGCAACAAGGCGTGGGAATGACGGAGGAAGAGATCTGGCAGGTGGTGACGTATATCCGAAGCGTGGAGAAGAAGCCGCGGACGATTAGCGGCGATGTGAAACATGGGCGCGAGTTGTTTTACGGCAATCTAGGGTGCGCGACCTGTCACATGTTTGACGGAAGAGGCGGAAGGCTGGGGCCGGATTTGACGGCTGCGGGGACTTCGCGTTCGACCGAATATCTGGTGGAGTCAATGAGGAACCCGAGCCGCAGGCTGGCGCAAGGCATCAGCGAGGCGATGAAAGAGTTTTCGGTGGAGTACGAAACGGTTGATGCCGTGACGAAGGACGGAACGAATTTGCGAGGGACATTGCTGAACGAGGATAGCTTCACGATTCAGTTCATGGATACGCGCGAGCGGGTGCATTCGTTGGACAAGGCTTCGTTGAAGTCGTTGCGGAAGTCGCGGCAATCGTTGATGCCGGCGTATGACGAGAAGGGCCTGCCGGAAAAGGATTTGCAAGACCTGCTGGCGTTTCTGGTGCGTGGCGCGGCGGGAGGTGCAAAGTGAAAGGCAAGATGGTTTTTCGTTTGAGCTTGATCGCCCTCACCGCTACCGCAGCTGTTGCGCAAGTCACGCCACAACGATTGTTGAATGCTGGACAAGAGCCACAGAACTGGCTGATGTATTCGGGAGATTATGCGGGGCAAAGATTTTCTTCGCTGCAGGAAATTAAAGTTGCAAACGCGGAGAAGTTGGTGCCGAAGTGGGCTTATCAAACGATGGCTGGCGGAAAATTTGAAACGACTCCGCTGGTGGTGGACGGAATTATGTATGGAACCGGACAGGACGATCGCGCGTTTGCCCTCGATGCGCGCACGGGACGGCCGATCTGGCAATACCAAAGAGCATTGCCGCAGGATATTCGTCCGTGTTGCGGCCGTGTGAATCGTGGCCTGGCGATTTTGGGCGACAAACTTTTTATGGGGACGCTCGATTCACATGTAATCGCACTCGATACGAAAACCGGAAATGTAATCTGGGATGTTACGGCAGTGGATTATACGAAGGGATACAGCTTCACGCTGGCGCCGCTGGTGATCAAGAACCTGGTGCTAGTGGGAATTTCGGGCGGCGAATATGGAATTCGCGGATTTATTGACGCGTACGACGCGAATACCGGCGAGCGGAAATGGCGCTTCTATACGATTCCCGCGCCGGGAGAGCCGGGAAGCGATTCGTGGGAAGGGGAATCGTGGAAGATTGGCGGATCGCCGGCGTGGATCACAGGAACGTATGACGTCGAGACGAATACGACTTTTTGGACCACGGGAAATCCTTCTCCTTCGAATCGTGGAGAAGGGCGCGCCGGAGACAATTTGTATTCGAATTCGCTGCTGGCGCTCGATCCGGATACTGGAAAGCTGAAATGGCATTTTCAGTTTACGCAGCACGATGAGCATGACTATGACGCAACGCAAGTGCCGGTGATGGTCGACGAGGACGGGAAAAAACTGATCTTGCAGGCAAATCGCAATGGATTTTTTTACGTAATCGACCGGATGAATGGAAAACTGATTCGGGCGGAGTCGTATGCGAAGGTTTCGTGGACGAAAGAGAAGGATTCGAACGGGCGTCCAATGCCGGCGAAGCAAGGATCGCCGACTCCGGAAGGGAACGGAGTGTGTCCGGGAGCGGCGGGAGCGACGAACTGGATGTCACCGACTTACGATCCGCAGACGAAATTGTTTTACGTGACGGCGCGAGAGCAGTGCGATGTGTTTTCCACCGCGCCGCAACCCTACGATGCGGGCCACGCGTATTACGGGTCGGCGTATTTTCCGAACGATGATGCGGCGCCGTTTTATGGCGCGTTGCGCGCGATTGATCCGGATACTGGAAAAATAAAATGGGAATGGAAACATCCTTCCCCGACATGGTCGGGAGTGCTATCGACGGCGGGTGGAGTGGTGTTTACTGGCGACGCGGAAGGGAATTTTATTGCGCTGGATGCGGCGAGCGGGAAAGCGCTGTGGCATTTTCAGTGTGGCGCGTCGGTGTACTCGTCGCCGATGACGTACGCGCTTGACGGGAGGCAATATGTGGCGGTGGCGGCGGGCACGGCGCTTTTTACGTTTGGGTTGCCGTGAAAACTCCTCACGGAGTCGGAGCGGTGGCGGCGATGGACGCGGACTTGCCGATGACGTCGCCGTTGACCACAAGTTCGACGCGGCGATTGCGCTGGCGGCCCTCGGCGGTATCGTTCGAAGCGACGGGCTGCGTTTTGCCGAAGCCGTGAGCGGTCATGGAAGAGGGTGCAACACCCTGCTCGGCGAGGAAATCGCGGACGCTGTCCGAGCGGCGTTCGGAGAGTTGCTGGTTGAGAGCATCGGAGCCCACGCTGTCGGTGTGCCCTTCAATCTGAAGCGTTAGTCCGGGATGCGCCAGCAAAATGCCGGAAATTTTTGCTAGCTTTTCGCGAGCTCCGGCTTTCAGCGTGGAGCTGCCAGTGTCGAAAAGCACGTCGGACATGTTGACGATGAGGCCGCGCGCGGTGTCCCGCGTCTGCAAAATGGAATTGAGCTGACCGAGAAGTTGCGCGCGCAGGTCGGCTTTTTCGGACTCAGATTTAGCGGCGGCCTGGCGCGCTTTCTCAGCGTCTGCTTCGGCGGCTTGGCGCTGCTCGATGGCGGCTTGTTGTTCGGCTAGAGCGGCGGCGCGAGCTTTCTCCGCTTCCTCTTTTGCTGCAGCGGCTTCGGCGGCTGACTTCTGTGCTTCTTGTTGCAGGCGTACGGCCTCGGCCTGTGCTGCGACAGCCTGCGCGCGAGCCTGGTCGGCTTCCAGGCGGCGTTTGGCTTCGGAATCTGCGTCGGCGCGGGCTTTTGCTTCGCGTTCCTCCGCTGCGCGCTTCTCGGCGGCGACTCGGGCTTGAGCTTCTTCTTCCTGTTTCGCTTTCACTGCGATCACGCGAGACTCTTCGGCAGTTTGAATGGCATCGCGAGCGGCGGCCTCCACTGACTTGCGATCGCGCTTCTGGCGATAAGCGTCTTCGGCAGCTTGCAACTGTTGCGCAGCTTTACTGACGGACGCCGCGGCATATTTTTCGGCCGAAGCGTTTCTTGCGATGCGCAGCGCATTGCGTGCTTCAAAGAGTTGCAGCGGAGCTTTGCGGTCAACGCCGAAGATCGCGTTCTCGATTTTGGTGTTAGAAGAGGAATACACGCCGCGGGCGAGAAGTTCGTAACGCGCTTCGATGCTTTCTCCGCCAGTGTCGGCATTTTCCAGGACCACGGTGTCCCCCGGTTGCGTTACCGCGAAATACGGTTCCGCAGTGACGATCATGCCGAAGGTCTGCATATCGGTGATGGCTTTTACTTCGCCGCTGCCGCTCTTCAGCGTAAGTTCGCCGAGATTTTCCGCGCGGCCTTGCGGCGAAACGGCCCACAAAACATAGGTGAGATATTCGAGGCCAAATTTCGTTGCGTCTTCAATGTTGCTGAATTTCGCGCTGATTTCGACGCGACTGCCTTTGTTCTTCACTTCGGCTTCGCCGGAAGCGGTTGGCAATAACGGCGTTCCATTAAACAAGATTTTAAGATTGCTGCCGGCGCGCCGGTAATTGATGGCTTTAGTGCTGTGCTGAACGCTGGGAGCAGTCGCGACCGTAGCGCCTGGAGCCGAAGACTGGGCCGCGATAGAAGTGGCCAGCAACGCGAGAGGAACGAAAAACGTTAGAGACTCGACGGAAACATGCAAGAGAGGTGTGCGCACAGGTTCGCTCCGGTTGGCCGGCGCTTCACTGCCGTTCATCTTCGCTGATTCACTGGAGTGAGCGGTGGCCGGCTCATTCAGCGTAACAAAGCGAGCTGTCTTTGAGCGGAGCGAACCGCGCGCTGCTTGTCCAATTTACTACAGGAGCTTAACGGACAGGCTAAACGCAGGCATCGGCGGAATTGGACCATTCCAATTGCACCGTGTAGCTGCCGAGCGTCTTGGTTCGCCATGCGCAGATGTCGCCGATTTCTCCGTTTGCATCGTCGTACCAGCCGGTGCCGGGAACCGGATCAGTGATGGCTTCGCAGAGTTCGTGGGAGGACGTAGAGGTGAGGGCATCGGGAATTGCCAGGCCGCCCTCGCATCCAGTGCAGCCGGGATAGGGCATTACGGCATAAAAAATATTGTCGGTCGTGGCGTCGTGATACCCGCAAAAGGTCTGACAGGATTTTGCGCCGCCCTGGTCAACTTGCGTGCCGGTCGGCAGAAAAACGAAATAGAGGGAATTGGAATTGTTCGTGGGAAGCGTGCCCGCCGAAATTTCGTCCTGCAGCATTTTTTGAATGGCCGCGTCGGTGATGGTTTTGCCGGGTTCGGAACTTGTAAGGACAGTTGTGCCAGTGCGCGAGCCGTGCCCGATGGATTTGCCGGGCACGTTGTATTCGGCGAGCTGGTCCAGTAGTTTGCTGGTTAGAACGTAATCGAAGAAGTCGTTCATATGCGTCATGAGCGGAGAGTTGGCGGCCGCCTGCCACGCACTGCCCCAAAAAAGTGTAAAGACTTCGGCATTCGTCAGTAACGGGCCATTGCGATAGGTGAGCTGTGGGTGCGAAGTGGAAAGGATACGCGGCGCCGAATGCAGAGGCACGATGCGCAGCGGATGCCGATACTCGGTACCCGAATGTTGGAGATCTTTCGATTTCGTGCGAGAGGCTCGTGTGGCCATGGAACGCTCCTTGTGACGGCTGCCCAATTGGTTGGGCTGGGGAGGGAGCATGCCGAACCCGGAAGTTAACGCGGAGTGGGGAACCTGTAAATAGTACGTGCGAGGAAATTACGCGCCGGAATGACGAAGATTTCCATGTCGGCTGCGACCGCAAGCGTCCTATGATGTCATGAAATCCCCCGGCCAAAAGTACAGCTCATGAACGACCAATTAGCAGACGGAATCGAGATGCGGCGCAGCAAGCGCGTACTGTTGCGCGTGGCAATTCAAGTTCGATGGACGCCAGCGGGCGACAGTGCGATCACTGAAGACACGACTACCTTGGTCGTGAACGCGCACGGGGCGCTGATTTCTTTGGCGATGAAGGTAAAACCTGGCGCGCGAATTTTTGTGCGAAACCGCTCCATCGTGGAAGACAAGGAATGCCGCGTGGTTCGGATTCAGGAAAAGCACGAGGGAAAAAGCGAGGTCGGAGTGGAGTTCTTGCGGCCCGATGCAAAGTTCTGGGGGCTGGAATTTCCGCCGGACGACTGGAAGTAATGTGATCTCTCGTACCCGCAGCCCGATTCAAATTCAGGAAATATTTTTCAGCGTAACGGCGATCAGCTTGGCGGTTCCGGCATAAACATCACCCGCTGTTTCCCATTCCATGGAAAAAATGCCTTTGTAATTGTGTTTTTTCGCAAGCGTGAAAATTCTCTCCATATCCGCCTGAACGACTATGTTGGCGGGTGTTGTCGTGGTGTCTTTGACGTGCGAGATGGCATAGGCATGTGCAAACATTTGATCGAGTGCGCGATAGGCATCTTCCGCGGCAAGAGCGGCAAGGCTGTTGCCGAAGTCGGGAAGCGCATGCAGCCACGGGCTGTTGACGCGATCGAGTACGCTGACGACGAAAAACGGATTTTCGCTGACCGGATTATCGTTTTCGAGATGGACGGCGATATTTTTGGAAGCAGCGTACTCGGCGATGGGCTTGAGTCCTTCCGCAACGCGTGCAGCATCGGGCTTAACGTTTTTCGCCGGAGCGATATTGATGCGAACGCTCGGCGAACCGAGGCGCGCTGCAACCTCAATCCAGGTCTTGCCGAACTTGATGGCGCTTTCGCGTTCCGCTGGATCAGCAGAATAGATGCTGTTGTCGCCATCTGCGGCGATGTCAGCGAAGGAACTACCAGCTTTGCTGGCGGCGTCGCGAATTTCGTCCAGATAGCCGGGTTCGAGTGAAAGAAAGTGCTCGCTCCATGGTTCCACCCGGCGGATGTTGAATTTCGTGGCGACGTGCGCGGCGAAATCCTTCAACGGCATTTTTGAAGAAGCTACCGACTTGTCATCGCGCTGGCCGGCGATAAATTCACGGAAAGGATAAGAGGCAACGGAGATGCGGTCATGTGGGGCAGACGGGAAGACAATGTGCGGTTCGTCAGAGGAAAAGCTAGAGAATTTGCAAGCCAAATCGACTGTTGGCGGGCAGCCGGCGAGCAAAGGGAATGCCGATATATTTTTTAGAAATGTTCGACGCGTAGTCTTGAGCATGGCCCGAGAGTCTACACCGGCAGAAGAAACGCCGCCAGAAGTGAAGTAACCGGGAAGGTCATTTCAACAATCGTTTGGCGGCGGATGCTGCCTTTAACGCCAGATCGTTGCGGGCGAGATAGTTGTCACGAAATTCGGAGAGATGGCGGCGAGCGGCGACTTTCATGGCCATAATGATAAGGGCAATGCGCAGGTGCGAACTGCCCCGCTGTTTGCGCTTGAAGGCGTAGTCCACGCCCCACAACTTGTGCTGAAAGTCTTTGCGCTGATTGGCAACGTGCCGGTGCGCTCTCTGCAACAGCAGGATTGCCCCGCCCTACAGGGCGAGGTTTTACGCCCCCACGGATAAATTGGCAACTTTATGTGGGCCATCGTATCGAGGAAAGGTACCTGGAATCGTGATTGCGGCCACGACAAATATGCGGTTAGAGCGCTGAGTTTGCTACGAGAATTTGCCCGAATAGCCTGCCGGACGCGCGTTTGCAGCGAAAATAGCGTTGGACTTTTCTGGGTCAGACTTGGTTAAGCGATGTTTCGATGCGCTGAGGATGCGGTTTTAAGCCCAGGCCCCAGCGCAGAATGACATAGGCAGCTGGACCAGATGCCAGGAGCCATGGCGCCCAACGCCATACGAACGGTTCGCTGTAATAAACTTTTACGCCGCAGAGAATTGCCGGAAACAGGATTGCGCAAGCCAGTCCAACGCTGCCTCCAGGAAGGCGAAACTGGCGCTCCGCTCTCGGAAGTTTGCGACGCATGCCCCAAACGGCCAGTAGAGTAAGCAGGGAAGTTGCGATGCGCGCCCAGATATAGATGTTGACGAGATCGGCGACCGGGAATTTCGCAAGCAAACAATAAACCACCAGAGAGACACCGATCGCACGCGCAGGCGTTCCAAACCGTGGATGTATCTTGCCAAGCCACGCGGGAAAATAACCGTCCTGGGACATGGCGGCGGGAATGCGCGTGGTGTAAAGGATTGTGCTGTTCGAAAGGGAAGCGGTGCCGATGATCGAGGCGGCTAGCATCGCGATGCCCAGCGCCTCACCGCCGATCCTGCGCGATGCTTCGACGATGTAGCCAGTCTGCCACTCCTGCCAGTTGCCGAGCGCTGCGATGGCCAGCGAAGCGGGCAGCGTGTAAGTGAGAATATTCATCGGCGTGTTCCAGAGAAGAATGCGCGGAAAAGTTTTCTGCGGATTTTCCATTTCGGCGGTGACGCTCGAGAGTTGCTCGTAACCGGCGTAATTCCACATCGCGAGGGCAAGCCCCACTCCGAAGATTGCTCCAAATGGTTTGCCCGGTGGCGTCCACGGAAGCACCGGATTGTGGTGCCAGTGCAACAACGACACGATGCACAGCCACGTTACAGGAATCAGCACGACCATCAGCATGGCAACGGACACCCAGCCGGAAATTTGTATCCCCCGTATATTCAAATAGGAAAGTAAGCAGAGCGCGAGGCAGGCGCCCGCCCACTTGGTGTTTCCGGTAAGCCAAGGAAAATACTGTACGAGATAATCCATGACCAGCACGCCGTAAAGGCTGTTCAGCAGAAATGTCCCGGTCCAGTTCCACCAGCCGCACTGAAATCCCCAGAAGTCACCGAAAGCCGCGCGCGTCCAGCGATAGAATCCGCCCTGTACCGGAAGAATGCTGTTCAGTTCCGCCGAGGCACACGACATGGGAATGCTCCAGAAAAACGGCACAAACGTGAGGAACACGAGCGCCATGCCGGGGCCAGATTGAGAAAAGATTTCTTCGTAGCCGAATGGCCCGCCGGCGGTGTAGCCGTAGAAGATCGCTAGCAAGGGGAGAAACCCGATGGTGCGGACCGGAGTGGCTCGATCTGCCGGTGTGGTCTTGTTGTTCGCAGTCAAGAGGAAGACCTTGGCGAAGGATGCTACCCTGCACGGCCCGAATTGCAAAGTGCGACGAGCAAAAACACAATGCAAAAACAAAATTTGTCGAAACGATGACTCGATTGTGGCAAACAAACACGAATTGCGCTTCGCGCGCATCATCCGTTAGACTCTGCGTCGCTATGAAACACACACTCCTTTTTCTTTGCTCTGTTTTCTTGCTTGGCGGAGAAGCTCAGGCCCAACAGGCGAAATCGTTGTTTTATTTGACCGGCGACCCGGCTTCGGTCCGTTCGTTTCTGGCTCACGCGGATAAGGTGGATATTCTTGTGCCCGCCTGGTATGCGGCAACCGCGGACGGGTTGGTTTCGGGTGGACCCAATCCGCTGGTATTGGAAACTGCCCGGCAGCATCACGTTTCGGTGATGCCGATTATCGTGAACGCCGGGTTTGTACAGGCTGAATTTCACAAACTTCTTGCCGACGGCGCCGCGCAAAAACGAATGCTGGATGCGCTCATCCGCGCCTGTAACGAGAACGGTTACGCCGGCATTCAATTCGATTTTGAGAACGTCAATTGGACGGATCGCGACGCGCTTTCCGCGCTGGTGAAGGAGAGCGCCGCCGCGTTGCACCGCGAAGGCTTGCAGCTTTCGATTGCAACGGTGCCGAACGCACCCGGCGGACCGGGAAGCGAAACTGCTTTTTCGGCTTGGCTCTACGAAAACTGGCGCGGTGCGTACGACTTGAAAGCCATCGCCGACGCGGTCGATTTGGTGTGCTTGATGACCTATGACCAGAATACGCGGTGGACCATGCCGGGGCCTGTCGCCGGTTGGAACTGGACCGTCACAAATATTGAATTCGCGCTGAAAGTGGTCCCGCGCTCGAAGTTGTCACTCGGAATTCCACTGTACGGATATCACTGGTATGCCGGGCCGCCGGCCAAGGATCCGGCGACGGGGTTGAACGACAAGCCGAATCCCACCGCCAATTACATTTCGGCGCCGGACGCAATGGATCTGGCGCGTGCCTATTCCGCTAAGATTGAATGGGACCCGGTAGACCGGACGGCGTGGTGTTACCTCAATCGCGGCGACCTGCGCGAATGGCTGTTCTTCACGGATGCGAGAACTTTCAAGGAACGCTACGAACTGGTCCGCGGGCGCGGTTTGCAGGGATTCTGCTCGTGGGTTCTGGGAAACGAAGACCCGGCAATCTGGGACCTGCTTCCCTCGCACAAATAGGCTCGGAATTTTTCCGAATAAGGCGCGATGGCAGCGTGTTCGGCCGGCAACGGGCCGCGTTGACAGTGTGTAGCGCGTCCGTTACGCTTTTTGGTTCGATGATGCATAATTTTTCTGCTGAGGAACGATAGAGCGCCGCATGGCTGAAGAAAAACTTCCGACACGAGCACAGGACTTTTCCGAGTGGTACAACCAGCTGGTTTTGAAAGCGCAACTGGCGGATTACGCGCCGGTGCGCGGCTGCATGATTGTGCGGCCGTACGGCTGGGCGTTGTGGGAAAACATTCAGCAGGCGTTGGACTCCCGCTTTAAAGCGACTGGCCATCAGAACGTGGCGTTCCCTCTGCTGATTCCGAAGAGTTTCATTGAGAAAGAAAAGCATCACGTCGAGGGATTTTCCCCGGAGCTCGCGGTCGTCACTATCGGCGGCGGCGAAGAATTGGCCGAGCCGCTGATTCTGCGGCCGACTTCCGAAACCATCATCGGACACATGTGGTCAAAGTGGATTCAGTCCTACCGCGATTTGCCGGTGCTGATGAACCAATGGAATTCGGTAGTGCGCTGGGAGCTGCGTACAAAATTATTTTTACGCACGCTGGAATTTTACTGGCAGGAGGGGCACACCGCGCATGCCACGCAGAAAGAAGCGATGGAAGAGACCCGGCAGATGCTGGACGTCTACACTGATTTTGCCGTGAACGAAGCGGCGATTCCCGTGATTCCAGGGGCGAAGTCGGACGCGGAAAAGTTTGCCGGCGCCGATCTGACGTATTCGATCGAAGCGATGATGGGAGATGGAAAAGCTCTGCAGGCGGGCACGTCACACTATCTGGGGCAGAATTTCGCCCAGGCCTTCGAAGTGAAATATCTCGATCATACCGGCGTGCAACAGCATTGCTGGACTACCTCGTGGGGACTTTCGACGCGCTTCATCGGTGCAATCATTATGGTGCACGGCGATGATCAGGGACTGGTGCTGCCGCCGAAGCTTGCTCCGTATCAGGCAGTGATCGTCCCAATTTTCAAGAACGACGAAGAGAAGGCCGCAGTGCTCGGCGCAGCGAAGGATTTGAAGGCTCAATTGGTGAAAGCCAAGATTCGTGTGACGCTGGATGAGCGCGAAGGTCAGAGTCCGGGTTGGAAATTCAACGATTGGGAAATGCGCGGCGTACCGGTGCGTGTGGAGTTGGGTCCCAAGGACGTCGCCAAGCAAGCAGCGGTACTAGCGCGGCGCGATCGTCCGGGCAGAGAAGGCAAAGTCTCCGTTTCGCTCGCGGATGTGGCGCCCACCATTGAAAAGTTGCTCGACGAAATTCATCGATCCATGTACGACAAGGCTCTGGCCTTTCGGCGTTCGAACACCCACGCCACCGCGACCTACGACGAATTCAAGACGGCAGTAGAGACCGGGTTTGCATTTGTCGGCTGGTGCGGCACAGGCGACTGCGAAGAAAAAATCAAGGAAGAGACTCGCGCAACCATGCGCTGCATTCCGATAGATCAGGACGATGTCTTGGGAATCGGCGCTGCGGCCCCGACCGGGAAGTGCGTGTACTGCGGACAGCCGGCAAAAGAGCGAGCCATTTTCGCACGCGCCTACTAGCCGCCTCGAGTCAGGCAGAGATTCTACAGAGCTGTCCCTTCGCCGAGGTTAGCTCCAAGCAACACTGTCCGGCAGAAGTATCGACAGCCGGAAATGACGGTGCTAACGTCGAATCGTAGGGCCAACCAACAAAAGCAACTGTAGGAGCGGGCAAATTGTCTCCGATCCAACAAGGTAAGGGCGAACTTCGGGCGCAGCGCGGCGCGGGTAAGATCAAGGCGCTGATTGTTACGGCGATTTTGATTTTCGGAGTTTATGCAGGTTTCAAGCTGGTCCCGCCGTATTCCGCGGAGTACCAGCTGAACGATAAAATTCAGGAAATCGCGAGATTCGCGGTGGTCGAGCATAAGAGCGAGGAACAGATCCGCGATACCGTGTTCAAGACGGTTCAGGACCTGGAAATTCCTGCCACCCGCGAAAATATCAAAGTCAACGCGTCAACCAGCAAAGTGGCGATTGTGGTGGACTATACTGTACCGGTAGATCTCCTTTTTTATCATGTGGATTTACATTTCACGCCAAGCAGCGAAAACAAATCCCTGACCTGATGAAATTGCAGCCGTCTGAACGGCGTTTTCCAAGGATTCTGCATCTATCCTAGACTGGGACAGTAAGAGACACTAAGTATTCAGCCCGTTGGAGAAACCTTGCGTATCCGCATACAAAAGGGATTCTGGACGTCAAAATACGGACTGATCCTGCTTGGCTCGGTCTTCGGTTGTATCTTAATTGCGGCCAGCATCTTCGGATATTACTACGTCAAATACGGGCACATGATCGATGCCCGCCTCTCTGGCAATGTTCTGCAAAACACCACCCAGATTTTCTCCGCGCCGGTCACGATTTCTCCCGCGGAGATATTCACCGCCAATGAGTTGACCACCTATCTGCAGAGAGTTGGCTACCGCCCAGAGGCGGATGACGCGTCGCTTGGCCAATATACGGTGAACGGTAATGTGGTGGACATCCGGCCTTCGAAGTTGTCCTATTTTGCCGGCGGCAATGCTCTGGCAGTGCAGTTCGCTGGAAAAACGATCCGGACGATTCGTCCACTCGGTGGCGGACCTGAAGTGGCTTCAGCGGAAATCGAGCCGGAGCTGATTACCAATCTGTTTGACAGCGCCAGGGAAAAACGGCGCGCGGTTCGCTACGACGATTTGCCGCCCAACCTTGTCAATGCCATCCTCTCCGCGGAAGACAAACGCTTCTTCGAGCATCCAGGCTTCGACTTTATCCGCATATTTGGCGCCGCATGGAATGACCTGCGGCACGGCACGCACCTGCAAGGGGCCAGCACCATCACCATGCAGGTGGCACGGACCTATTTCTTGAATACCGATCGCAACTGGCGGCGAAAAGTCGCGGAAGCCATGTTGAGTTTCGAGCTGGAACAGCGTTATTCCAAGCAACGTATTTTTGAAATGTACGCCAACGAAGTGTATCTGGGAAATCGCGGCAGTTTTGGCGTCCGCGGATTTGCCCAAGCCAGCGTAGTCTATTTCGGCAAAGACCTGCGCCAATTGTCCCTCGGCGAATGCGCGTTTCTGGCGGGCATTATCCGCGCGCCAAATTATTATTCTTCGGCCGACCGCCATCCGGAGCGCGGCTTGCAATCGCGCGATCGCGTGCTGCCGCAGATGGTGGACAACAAATACATCACCGTGGCGGACGAGCAGGAAGCCAAACGCGAGCCTCTGAAAATCGTGCACACCTCGGCGACATCCAGCGAAGCGCCATATTTTGTGGACATGGTGAAAGACCACCTGCTGGACAAATATTCGGAGAACGACCTGCTCAGTCAGAATTACCGCGTCTACACGACGCTGGACCCGGAGCTGCAACGCGCGGCGTCCGCGGCGGTCGAAAGCGGCGCAAAGAATGTGGACCTTCTGCTAGAGAAGAAATACGCCAAGTGGAAGCGAGAAAACGCGAAAAAAGGCAAAAAAGAATCGATCCCTCAAGTGCAGGTGGCGCTGGTCTCCCTCGATCCACACACCGGCGAAATTAAGGCACTGGTCGGCGGCCGCGACTACGGGCAGAGTCAGCTGAATCACGCGATTGCCCACCGGCAGCCCGGCTCGGTGTTTAAGCCGTTCGTTTATGCCGCCGCTTTCGACAACGCAGTAGATGGCGTGCAGCCCGTCGTGACTCCCTCGACGCCAGTGGATGACGAGCCAACTACATTTGAGTTCGACGGACAGGAATACACGCCCAATAATTACGGCGAGAAGTTCATGGGGCATGTGACGGTACGCGAAGCCCTCACCAATTCACTGAACGTGGCCACGGTAAAAGTTGCAGAAATGATCGGCTATGGCCGCGTGGTTCAGATCGCGCGGCAAATGGGTCTTGGCAATAATATTCGCGCCACTCCGGCGGTCGCGCTGGGCGCTTACGAAATGACGCCAGTGGATGTCGCCGCGGGTTATACCGCGTTTGGGCAGGGTGGAGTTCGCGCCGAGCCGCAATTCCTGCACGACATCGTCAGTGCCAACGGCACGGTGCTCGAACAAACATCCCCGGAGACGCATCCGGTGCTCGATCAGCGTGTGGCCTATCTGGTCACCAGTTTGTTGATAGATGTCTTGAATAAAGGAACCGGAGCCACGGTTCGCGCTAGGGGATTCTCCTTGCCCGCGGCAGGGAAGACCGGAACATCGCGCGATGGCTGGTTTGCCGGATACACATCGAACCTGGTTACCGTGATCTGGATTGGGTTTGACGACAATCGCGACCTGGGACTGGCCGGCGGAGCTACTGCCGCGCCGATTTGGGCCGAGTTCATGAAAAAAGCCACGCTGTTGCCCGCGTACAAGAACGTGAAGGACTTCGCAATGCCGCAGGGCGTGCAGTCCGTGATGATTGACCCGGAATCGTCGCAATTGGCGACGTCCAGCTGCCCGTCCCCACGAGAAGAAATTTACGTGTCTGGTTCGGCGCCGACGCAAATGTGCGAACTGCATGGTGGCGGACACGGAGTCATCTCTTCGACCGGATCCTTGCTGTCGCACATTTTTGGCGGAGGCTCACCAAAACAACCGGC
>Ga0137359_10000658_pt1 | contig 26112 bp, 21 predicted proteins | sample Mad1_40_16metaG_FD_108281 | JGI IMG/M metagenome (GOLD analysis project Ga0137359, IMG submission 108281) | Vadose zone soil microbial communities from Angelo Coast Range Reserve, California, USA - Mad1_40_16 metaG | ecosystem: Environmental > Terrestrial > Soil > Vadose zone | place: USA... | reverse complement strand
GAAACCGTTACCAAAGAACAGTGGCAAATCCGATTTCGCCACGGCTTCTGACATGTGACCGAAAGCAGAGGTGTGAATGTAAGCGCCGAACGCGAACACGATCGCCGAGAAGGCGAGAAGAATGCGTGAGAAAACTTTCATAACCACGAATGAACACTAATTGACACTAATTAAGGAGACGGAAATTCGTGTTTATTCGTGTCCATTAGTGGTTAGTCAGTGCGCAAGGAGATAAATCGCGACCAGTGTGAGCAAAAAATACGGAACGAGAATGGCTGCGCCGGCGTACTCCTTTGCCATTCGCTGGCCGAAGAACAAACAAAGGACCGCAACCGCCGAAACGATCGCGCCATAAAATGCGATCGCAGAATTATGCGAGAAAACTAACGCGAGAAATCCGATTCCACTCAAAACACCGGCGGCCAACTCAATCACCGTAAGGACACCGAATATTAAGGGTACAAATCCAGCCAATGGACTTTTAGCGAAATGGCCAGTCAGCCAACTTAGATTTCCCTGCCGATCGACAATTTTGTCGATGGCCGATTGCAGAAACAAAATCGCCAGAAACGCCGAGACAAGAAGTTGGGCGGTGTAGAGAGGCGCAAAAAACGTTGGCATGCATTCAACCTAGAATGTCGCCAAGCAAAAATCACGAATACAAATATTCGTCGTGTTATTGAACTCGTTCGTCTCCCGACGCTCTCGCCACTACCTTCGCGGCCCTACGGTCCATGTCGCTCGTACCACTCGATCCATTCACGCTGCGGCGCGACGTTTCTCAATTAACGAAGCGCGTCACGAATAAAGATATTCGTCGTGATATTCACGCTGAGGGGCGAACTGGACGGATTGATCGCCGCCTGTTTCGGGATACTCGAAGATTTTGCCCTCGTAATTGCGGATCACGATTTTTTCGTTGTCGTGATAAAGAACGTAGCCGGGATTGATCGGTACCTTGCCGCCGCCGCCGGGCGCGTCGATCACGTATTGTGGGACAGCGTAACCCGTCGTGTGACCGCGCAGGCCTTCAATGATCTCAATTCCTTTCGCGACCGAGGTCCGCAGATGCGATGAGCCGTTAATCAGGTCGCACTGGTAGATGTAGTACGGACGGACGCGGCACATGAGGAGTTTGTGTACCAGCGTTTTCATCGTCTCGAGATCGTCGTTCACGCCGGCGAGCAACACGCTCTGATTGCCGAGGGGAATTCCGGCGTTTGCCAAGCGCTCGAGCGCTTCTTTGACCTCAATCGTGAGCTCGCGCGGATGATTGACGTGCACGCTCATCCATAGTGGATGATGTTTGCCCAAAATTGCGCAAAGCTCGGGCGTGATCCGCTGCGGCAAGAAAATCGGAACGCGGGTCCCGATGCGGAGAAACTCGATATGCTTAATCGCGCGCAGTCGCGTCAGCAGCTTGTCGATCTTGTCGTCGCTGAAAATCAGCGCATCGCCGCCGCTCAAAAGGACGTCCCGAACTTCGGTGTGTTGTTCGAGATAACGAAACGCTTCCTCAAAGTTCGTGTGAAGTTCCTGTTCGCCAACTCCGCTGACGACACGGCTGCGCGTGCAATATCGGCAATACGCGGCACAACGATCCGTCACCAAAAACAAAACGCGGTCGGGATAACGATGCACGAGTCCCGGCACCGGCATGTGCGAATCTTCGCCGCAGGGATCGGCCATATCGTACGGCGATGACCACGTTTCTTCCACGCGGGGGATTACCTGTCGACGAATCGGATCGTCCGGGCTTTTGTCGCGCGGAATCAGATTGAAAAAATGAGGAGTGACGGCGAGCGCGAGTTTATCCCCACTCAATAAAACGCCGCCGCGTTCTTCGTCGCTAAGATCGACATATTGTTCCAGCTGGGCCAGCGTCGTGACCCGGTTCTTGAGTTGCCATTTCCAGTCGTTCCAAAGCTCGGGCGCCACCGTCGGCCAGTAACCGGGCGCACGCGAGACAAACTCTTTTCCATCCCCTGAAGCTGAAGTTTCCATTGAGTGAGGACGAAAACGCTAAGACCGCTCAGATGCGTGTCAACGCGCGCACCGAGAAGTGCGCATCGCACCGATGCTGCGTCCGGATTTGTCCTACTGAACGCTTACCAGCGTGCCGATTGGGATTTCGGCAAACAGTTTGCGCGCGGTCTCGCCCGGTAACCGAATGCAACCGTGCGAGGCGGGATAATTTGGCACGACGCCTTCGTGCATACCGAAATCGAGACAGCTTAAGCGCATGAAATACGGCATTTCGACATGGTAAATCGTCGACCGATGATAACGCTCCTTATCCGTAATCACGAACTTGCCGCGCTTGGTGCCATAACCTTCGCGCCCCGTCGAACAAGTCGAATTCAAAATCGGCACGCCGTCCTTGATCAGCGCCACTTTCTGCGACGAAAGCGAGATTTCGATCCGCAACTTTTCTGGATCCGGGCCGCTACCAAGAAGAATCTGCGCGGCCTGCCAATGCCCGAGCTCAGCCGCGAAATAAAGCGCGACCATCTTGTAACGGCCGGTGCTACGATTTTTTTCCGCGCCGGCTTGCAATAAGGCGCGCACGTAATCGGTCCTCCCGAGTCCGGCGGCGAGCATCAGGCAGGTAACATTCTTATCGTCTTCGATGTAATTGCGGAACGATTTGGAAGGAAGCGCCTGGAGGAAATCTTCGTCGTATTTTCCGGTGAGAGTCGTGTTCGGGTCAGCTCCGCATTCTAAAAGCGTGGTAAACAACTGCGCGTTGTCATTGGCGATGGCATACGCGAGAAGCGGAACGCGTTTTCCTTCGGGCGCGGGCGGCGGAATGTGCTTGGAGAGCAACAGCCGAACCGAATCGCGGTCGCCGGCGCGCACGGCGTTATCGAGCGCGCGGAGGGCAGCTACGCTCCACTGCTGAAGCTTTGGCAATCGCGATAGAATATCCTGCGCAATTTTGGTGTTTGGGGTGCCGAGCGCGAGCGTGAGCAATTCGCCGCTGTCGCCATAAGCGAGCTCGAGATTTGGCGTCAGCGTGAGAAGAAGATCGACAATATCGGCGTTTTGAGCGCGAACCGCATAATAAAGCGCGGAGTGACCCGCACTATCTCGCGCCGCGACGTCGGTGACGTTCCCGACCAACCCGCGGATCAGTTCCAGATCACCGTGCATCGACGCGATCATCAACGGCGTCACGCCTGCGTCATCGGCTAAATCGGCGCTCGCGCCAGCGTCGAGCAGTCGTCGCGCTAGAACACGCTCCTGACGCAAAACGGCAGTAAAGAGCAACGAGCGATCACTCACGCCCCGCGCGTTTGGATTGTTGTGCTCGCGAAAATAGCGGTTAATCACCGCGGTTTGATGTGTGTCCAGCGCATGAATGAATTCGTCAACAGAGATGGGCCTGGGCGCGCGATGATTCGGCGCAAAGCGGACCGCCAGAACCAAAAATAGTCCCGCGACAACGCCAACCAAGAGTCGATTTAACCCAACTGAACGCATATCCGGAAGGAGCCGACAGATAGTATACTATGAGTCAAGCCACTCTGCGAGTCAGTAGCTTGCCGCAGGCGGCCACCCGGCCATTGGACTGCGCTCTTGAACGTAGCATGTTCAATGCTGTCCAACTCGGAACCAATGCGATTCCTTCTGATTGCCATCATATTCGCGGCGTTCGGCACGATGTCGATCTTCGGAGCGACGCCCGAACTCGCGCCCACTCCGACCATTCCCGCGGCTGCCGCTGAACAGGGCAAAGATGTCGTCCACCAGTTAAATAACGCTTTCGCCAAGGTTTTCGAAATCGTAGCTCCGAGTGTGGTCATCATTGAGGTCTCAAAAAAGGCTGACACTGAGACTTCGGCGTTCGAGGACCTTTTCTTTCAAGGACCTCCCGATGAAAACAATCCGCGGCGCAGTCCGCGGAGTTTTCAACCGATCCAAAGCGAGGGCTCCGGCTTCATCGTTCGCATGGACGGCTATGTTTTGACGAATTTCCATGTCGTTGAAGCGGCCGACAAAATCGAGGTGAAGCTCAAGGACGGCCGCGAGTTCCAGGCGAAAGTTGTCGGCACCGACGAAAAGACCGACATCGCCGTCATTAAGATTGAGGCGAAAGATTTGCCGGCGGCGCAACTTGGCGACAGCGACGCTGTGCGCGTCGGCCAGTTTGCATTCGCAATCGGCGCGCCGTTCAAACTCGATTACACCTTCACCTGCGGCGTGATCAGCGGCAAAGGCCGTAGCAAATTACTCGCGACCAGCGGCTATTCGATCTCGGATTACTTGCAAACCGACGCGTCGATCAATCCCGGCAACAGCGGCGGCCCGCTTTGCGACATCGACGGCAGAGTCGTTGGCATGAACACGCTGATCAACGGGATCAACCGCGGTCTCGGTTTTGCCATCCCGATCAACATGGCCAAGGACATCGGCGGCGAATTGATTGCCGGCCGCAAAATCATGCGCTCGTGGCTCGGGATTCGAATCGAAACGCTCGGCGAAGACCCACAAATTCGCGAGTTGTTCAAAGGAATCGAGAAAGGCGTGGTCGTGCGGACGATTGAAGCCGACGCACCTGCTTACAAAAGCGACCTGCGCCCGTTTGACGTCATCACTCACGTCGATGCGAACCCAGTCGCGACTGATTCGCAATTGCAGCACGAAATTTTGAGAAAGAAGATCGGCCAGAAAGTTGAGCTCACCGTGTGGCGAAAAGGGCAAACGCTGAAGGTTCCGGTCACGACGGGTGAACTGCCAAACGAGATTTCGCGCGCTTCGAACGAGCCAGCGCGTCCGCCGCAGGAAAAGCAACAGGAAGTCGGGAAATTCGGTCTGCAGGTGCAAGAGCTTACGAAGGAAATGGCGCAACGGTTTAAACTCGGTGTCCAGAAGGGCGTCATCGTGACCGACGTTACTGACAATAGTCTGGCTGGGCAGCAGGGAATCGAACGTGAGGACGTGATCACCGAGGTCGACGGCAAACCCGTCACCGATGTGAAATCGTTTCGAGAAGCGCTGAACAAATCAGATCCAAAGCGCGGCGTTCTCCTTTATCTCGATCGCAAAGGCAGCAAAACCTTCGCCGTTCTCAAAGCAGAAGGCGCCGACGCGCCTCCGAGCCAGTAAGATCGACTACTTTTTCGCAGTCTGCGCGCGCAGATAATCGGCCAGCGGTTGATTGTCGATGTAAAGTTGCTCCAGCGCGGCGTCGCCGTCGCGAACGCGCACAGTAACAAAAGCGTTCTCCTTGCCGCGCCGGCTGTTCTCGCGGTAAGCCTGTTCAGCCTGAGGTGCGATCTTTTCCGCGACCCACAAGCGATCAAACGAGAACCGAACGCGGTCAGCATTATCCTGAGAATAGCAACCCACTGCTTTGACGACGTTGTCCCCTGTCAGTGGCGTGGCGCTGATTTGATCGACCTGAGCGAATCCATCGGCGTCCTCTTTTAGAGTCACGTAGATGGTTGATTCGGCTGCGATTTGTTCCGGTTTCTGCACTGAGCCTTGGAGCGTTTCGGCGGCAAAACGTAAAGCGACGTAGCGCCCACGGATCGCATCGATCGGATCGACTGGTTGGGTTTTGAATTTCCAAACTCGACCGTAGACCAAAGTCCGACCGCGCGTCCAGACAACGGACGCGGGAACGGCCAATTGCGCCAAGGCGACCAAAACAAAAATACCAATGCGCAGCTTTTTCATGCCGGCACCGCGGACCGTTTTTTGAACATCAAAATGTTCGCCACCAAAAATCCCGCGCCGACGACGATGAAACCGATTCCGCGGGTCACAAAACTCAAGTCGCTGTCGAAGAAGCGGCTGATCGCAAGCACGGCGATGAGAAGCAAGCCGAAGTTCGCGCGGGCAAGGCTATCCGAGCGAATCCCGCGCACCAGAATATCGATCCCGAGCCAGAGCGCATAACAATTGATCAACGTCGCCGCCGCAAATTCGCACCGCGGATCCGTCCCTTGAGCATCGCACCACCTGACGATTCCCCACACGCTCGCAACGACCAATGGAAAAACCGCGGCTGATAAACTGAATCGCCACTGTTTGCGAAAGACATCCCAGGCGAGCAGGCAAATCGCCGCAACCGGAAACAATAGTTCAAGGAGCACGCCCAGGTCTTGTGCGCCGCTTCCTTGTCCCCATGGAACAGTGTGCGCCATGTGCCACACGGATTTAAAACTGAGAACAATCGCCGTGATGCCGATTCCAATTCCGCCCTGCAACGCAATGACGTGCAAACGTTCATCCGTTCGTGGGAAGAATTTTATTCCGCAGAGATAAATCGTCGTCAGTAATCCCGCGAATGCGATTGCGCCGAGATCGGCTTTTGTGAACTCGGCCGTAACTCCGAGCCCAAAGATGGTCGCCAAGGCCAGCACGACGCCCAGGGTTGCGGTTTCGCGGCTGTCGCGATTATGCCTGAAGCAAATCCAGAAATAAGGAACCACCAGCAGAAGCAAACCCCAAAACAACGTTGGACTTTCTGTTCGTCCAAAGATGAAACCCCAGCGGCTGTCCAACCAGACCAACGCTCCGGCGATATAAACAACCGCGCCGATCGTCGTTCGAAGTAGATAAACAATCGGAATGCTGAGCAGCAGCCAGACCTTCATGAAATCCGAGAACGATCCCTGGATTTGATACGTTTGACTGATCAACGAAATGGCGGTGGCGACCGCAGCGACATCGAACACCGCGACCGCTTCGCGCCACGGACGCGATTCATTGCGCCGCATCAATACGAACGCCACCAACGCTTGCGCGATCAACAAAGGAATGAATGCGATGACCGTGCGCGTCGCGCGGCTGAGATCGTCCCAGTTGTGGGCGATGAGAAGAATAATTCCCGCGCCTACCAGCGCCGCGCCGACGGTCGCTAAAATTACGAAACCGAAATTACTCCGCGATTCGACTGGTCCGTAATGACGGTCGATCGCGGCCGCGTTTTCCGGTGAAATCGCGCCGGCCGCGACCAATTCCGGGAGTTGGCCGCGAAGCCAGCGGAGAGCGCGCCGATTGATTGATCCGGCCACGGAACGGATTCAATCAGAGCAACTTTTGAATGTAAACTGTCGCCTTACGTTTTTCGTGCACCGATGGCGACCAGGAGAATTCCGCCGACTAAGCAAATGCCGCTCACGATTGGCGGAAGATTGATGCCCTGTTGTTCGGTGTGCTTGATTTCGAGCGGACCAAGCTGCGCATCTTTTTTCTCCTGGTTCCAATGTAGGCCACCCCAGGCAAAGCCAACAATGCCGACAATGATGAGGATGACGCCGATAATTCCAGCAGGTTTCACAAACTCGATGCTACAGCGGTCGCCGTCCGCCGATCAATTGCAGAATGAGAACTACGAGCGCAATGAGCAGCAGGATGTGAATGTAAGCGCCGAGCACGTGGAACCCGACAAACCCGAGCAGCCACAGAATCAGCAGAATTAAAAATATAGTCCAAAGCATAACGCCCTTTCAGTTGAGGTTGTTGACCTTAGATCGTTTGGGCAGGCGCACTCGCGCGTGACAAAAGTTGGACGGCGCTTACCGACCTTTTATTTACCGGCGTTTCGCAAAACGGCGCGCAGGTCCCAGCTGCTTTGTTCCAACTGCGCGCGGGCAGAGTTGTAATCAGCATCGGTCAACTCCACGACCATTCGCGTCGCGCGGTCACGTAACTTCGTGCTCGAAGTGTTGAGATCGATCATCAAATTCCCTTTCACTTTTCCGAGCGCGACCATCGCGCCGGTGCTGATAATGTTCAGCGAGATTTTCGTCGCCGTTCCCGCTTTCAAACGCGTTGAGCCGGTCAAAATCTCCGGGCCGACCGCGAGATCGATGGCAAGATCGACATTCACATTTTTTTCGCGCACCGGATTACAGCTGAGCAAAACCGTTTTCGCGCCTAACGACTTCGCCCGTCCGAGCGCGCCGAGCACAAACGGCGTTCGACCGCTCGCTGTGATTCCGATGACAACATCGATATCTTTCACACCGCGACGATCAATCGCGAGCGCGCCGTTACTCTTCTCGTCTTCCGCGCCTTCAACACTTCGATGCAACGCAGTCGCCCCGCCGGCAATGATTCCCTGAACCAAATCGGGCGATGCGCCGAAGGTCGGCGGAATTTCGCTGGCATCGAGCACACCCAATCGTCCACTCGTGCCGGCGCCGACGTAAAACAAACGGCCGCCGTTACGCATTGATTCGGCGACAATATCTATCGCGCGGGCAAGATCTCCCCTCGCCGCGCGCAACGCCTCGCCCACGAAGTTTTCTTCATCAATGAAGAGCTTCACAAAATCCTGAGCGCTCATCTTCTCAAGGTTCTCCGAGCGCGGATTGCGCTGCTCGGTCAATGCCGCGGCAAGATCGTCGATGTTTTCCGGCAACGGCTCCGAATGAATCTCCGGCCAGCTTTGCAGCTCGGCCGCGAGCCACGCGGCGCCGAACTCCGGCGCGCGCTCCGAGTTTGTTACCCGCGCGTCGGGCAACGTTTTTTTCAAACGGCGGCGAAACGCGTGATTATAAATCGAGTCGCGTTGAAACAATCCGCCAAGCAATACAATTTTTGGCGCGAGCACGTGTAAGCGCGACGCAACGGCTTCGGTATATTCGCAGAGAACGCGCGCGCCTTCTTCGATGATCTCCATCACCCGTGCATCGCCACTGGCCGCGGCTTCGAAAACAACCGGCGTCAGCATCGCCACTTCCATTTTGTCGGCGGTCTGCGCCCAGCGCACTAGCTCATCGAGATTGTTTAGCGACAAGGCGCGCAAGATCTTCGTGGTGAACTGAACTTCGCCACGATGCAGATCGTATTCGCGCAGAATCAATCGCAGCGCTTGCAAGCTGAGGAAATAGCCACCGCCGGCGTCGCCTAAAATGTGCCCCCATCCGCCAGCGTTTTCGATCCGCTTGTCCCGGCGGCCGGTGACGGATGAACCGCTGCCGGCATTCACGACGACGCCGTCAGCATTGCCGAGCGCGGCGGCTAAACCCGAATCGCGATCGCTTCCAACCACAATTTTCGCCTGCGGCCAAATCTCGGCACAGAGCCGGGTGAGTGATTGTCGATCCTCCTCCGTGCCACATCCGGCGAGGAAAATTCCGGCGCGCGAGATTTCTTTCGGCAGCTCGCGAAACATCGTTCGCAATTCGTCCGGCGTGGCGAGGCGAAAATTCGCAGGCGGCAATTTCCCCTGATCCAAAACCCGCAGATCGTTGTCGGCTTGCTCGACCAAGAGCCACGAGGTCTTGGTTCCGCCGCCTTCTACGCCCAGGATTTTTTCTCCGGCGTTCATTGTCGATCTTTGCGCTGTTTGTATCATGCTTTATGGCCAAAGACGAGGCTCAACCGGCGAAACGAATTGCTGAGCTGCGCGACCAGATCCGCGAGCACGACCGCCGCTATTACGAAGAGGCCGCGCCAACCATCAGCGACCGCAATTACGACCGCCTCTACAAGGAGCTTGTCGATCTTGAGGCGAAGCATCCCGCCCTGGTTACGCTGGACTCGCCGACCCAGCGCGTCGGCGAAAAACCGTTGCAGGCGTTCGCCCAGATTCAGCATCGCGTGCCGATGCTCAGTCTCGACAACACTTACTCCGAAGAAGAGGTCGCAAATTTTTATAAACGAATCACGCGATTGCTTCCGGATGAAAAAATCCCGGTCGTGATCGAGCCGAAAGTGGACGGCGTCGCGGTTTCCGTGATGTACGAAAACGGAAAACTGAAATATGCGGCAACGCGCGGCGATGGCACCGTTGGCGACGACATTACCCAGAACATCAAGACGATTAAATCTGTGCCGCACGATCTGCGCGGCAGTGCCCCGAAAATTTTCGAGGTTCGCGGCGAAGCCTATCTCGACAAAAAGGGGTTCGAAAAACTGAATAAGGAACGCGAAGCGGCGGGTTTGCCACTGTTTGCGAATCCACGCAACGCGGCGGCTGGGTCGCTCAAACATCTCGATCCAAGCGTCGCGGCGAAGCGCCCGCTCGGAATGATTTTTTACGGAACCGGCGCGGTTGAAGGCGCCGATGTCGATCTTCACTCGAAAATTTTCGCGTTGTTCAAGAAACTGGGCTTGCCAACACATGAAGATTGGTGGCTGGCTGATTCGGTTGATAAAATTCTCAACGCGATTCGCGATCTCGATGAGATCCGCCGCGATTTTTCTTACGAGACAGATGGCGCGGTGATCAAAGTCGACGCGCTCGGGCAGCGCGAGCGTCTCGGGTTCACTGCGAAGTCGCCACGATGGGCGATCGCTTACAAGTACGCGGCGGAGCGCGTTGAAACGAAGTTGCTCGACATCAAGGTGCAAGTTGGACGGACTGGAATTTTGACGCCAGTCGCGGTGTTGGAACCGGTTCTGGTGAGCGGCAGCACCGTTTCGCGCGCGACTTTGCACAACGAGGACGAGATCAAGCGCAAAGACATTCGCATCGGCGACACGGTGGTCATTGAAAAGGCCGGCGAAGTGATTCCGGCGGTTGTCGAAGTGGTGGAATCAAAACGGCGACGGAACGCGAAGCCGTTCGATTTCTTTAAACACATTCACGGTAAGTGTCCGGTTTGTGGCAGCGAAGTTCGGCGCGATCCGCAATTTGTCGCCTGGCGCTGCGAAAACATTCGATGTCCGGCGCAAGCAACGCGGCGTTTGGAATTTTTCGCGGCCCGCGGGGCGCTCGATATCGAGAGCGTCGGCGGCATTGTCGCCGACAAACTGGTCGAGCGGGATCTGGTTTCCGAGCCGCTCGATTTGTTCGATCTCAAAGTCGATGAACTCGCCAAATTGAATCTCGGAACCGACGAGAATCCGCGAGTTTTCGGTGAAAAAAATGCGACGAAGGCGGTCGCTGCGATTGAACGAGCGCGAACCGCTTCGCTTTCACGTTGGTTATACGCACTTGCGATTCCAGACGTTGGCAAAACAACCGCGACCGATCTGGCGCGGTTTCATGAAACGATCCAGGACGTCGCGAACTCAAAACTTCTGCGAGACGTCGCCGCTTATCATGAAGCTGAAAAAGATGCACGTAAGGAGATCGCCGAGCGCTTGATCAAGTCGGGATTTGCCGAACCATCGAAGAGCAAGATCGACAAACAACGCGGGATCGTGACTCAAGTCGGGCCGGTCGTTGCCCAAAGCGTCCTGGATTTCTTCGCATCATCGTCCGGGAAGAAGACACTTCAACGAATGAAACAACTCGCGATCAAGCCGAAGAGTGAAAAAGTTTCGGCGAAGTCGCGCGCAGAAGTTCCATTCGGCGGGAAAACGTTTGTCCTGACCGGAACGCTGCCCTCGATGACGCGGGAGGAAGCGAGCGCCAAAATCGAGTCGTTAGGCGGCCACGTCAGCGGCAGCGTGAGTAAGAAGACTGATTTCGTGCTTGCGGGCAGGGAAGCGGGGAGCAAGCTCGACAAAGCAAAAGAGCTCGGCGTCAGAGTTATCGACGAGGCCGAGTTTAAGAAAATGTTGTAACGCCAGTCGGCTCGGATCTACGGCGTTTGCTCGGGATACGACTGCAGATTCAACGGCATTGCGCGATTCAACGATGGCGGCGCTGCAAGCCGGCCACCCGGATATGAATCCGCCTGAATCTGAAACGTCATCTTCTCTCCGCCGCGCATGATCGTAATCGGCACCGCATCACCAGCGGTTAGAAAAAATGAAGCTTCTAGAATGTCTTCCGGCTCATGCACTTTGGTACGGCCGATTTGAAGAACGACGTCGCCTTGTTTGAGACCGGCCTCCGCGGCGGGTGTGTCCTTCATAACCTCGGTGGTCAGAGCGCGCGATCCTTCCACCGGCGCGGTCGCTTCCTTAACGTTCGTGCCGATCCAGCCGTAACGCGGCTCACCAAAGCGGACATAATCGCTGCGAATTTTTTCCGCAGCTTCGATCGGCAATGCGTAGCAGGAATTGCTTTCGAAGCTGTAGAGAAGGATACCGACGACTTCGCCTTCCAAGTTCAGAAGCGGTGCGCCGCCCTCACCGCGTTGGGGCGGCAAATTCACCCGCAGATGCCTGGTCGGAAAATATCCACCGAAACATTTGCGATCGAATCCAGCGATCATTCCAAAACTTGGCGTCTCGGAAAGATCGAGCGGATATCCGATCGTGACGACCGGCGTCGCGATTTCCAATTGCTCCGAATTACCGATCGGCAAGGCAGGGCTAGCGAGATCCACCTTCAACATCGCAATACCACTTCGGTGATCGGCCAATAACTGCCGGGCCGGATATTTCCGTCCTTTGAACTCCACGTTGATGTTGTCGGCCTCGCCGCCTACCGAATACGCAGTGTAAAGCGTGCCCATTGGATCGACAAAAAATCCGGTACCGGAAAGCCGGCCGTGTTGATCCGTGGCCTCGATTTTTACCACCGCTTTCGAGCAACGGTCGAAAACATCTTTGACTTCGCGACTGAGCATGAGTGTGCTCGGCGATTCGGCAGCTTGCTGCGCGGAAAGTGAAGCAGTCGCCGCGATAAACGCGAACGAGGCCAGGATGGAATTTCCTCTGGCCAACCTAGAACTTGAAAGTCGTCTCATAACTCACGGGCACGCTGTCGAGCACGTAGCGCGGCGGTGTACCGGTCCGGTGAGTTTGGGCGCTTTCCGTCATATTGCGAAGCGACCGCGTGCTAAAAACCCGTGTGGCCACGGGCGATGCCAGGGTCCATTCCTCTTCCGTGCTGGCTGGCACGGCCAACACCGGCCGATCTTTGGCGGCGACCGTGACCGGTTGCGGCGTTTGATAAATCCGCAATGTCAGAACGGCAGCGCACATCAGCACTGCCGTAACTGCAACCGGATACGAAGTGAGGGTTCCGAGGTTGAAAGACAAAACGAAATCGCGCGTTCGCTCGATGCAGATGCGCCAGAGCGGCTGGCGCAAAAGTTCGTCGCGTTGGCGGCGATGAAATTCGTGAAGGAAGTTTTCGAAGTATCCGGGCGGCGGCTGTTCGTATTTTTTCAGCCGAAGCAATTTTGAAATTTCGTTGTCGTTGAAGTCGTCCATGTGCGCAGAATCAGCTGACCGGGTTTTTTCGAAATTCGTCCAGATAGTTTTGCAGTTGCCGATTGGCGTAAAAGAGTCTGGATCGTACTGTTCCCTCGGAAACATTCAAGATCTTACTTATCTCCGCGTGGGGCATCCCCTGAATATGGAACATGGTTACCACAGCTCTGTGTTCATCAGACAATTTCATCATCGCCTCGTTCAACCTTTTTTGAAGCTCCGAAAGGTCGGCTTCCCGGACGGGGCTGCTGGAGGCCGTGGCCTCGAGGAACTCTTTGTCGTTCTGGATGCTTGCATCGACATCGTCCAGACTGAGCGAATAGCGTCGGCTACGCTTCTTAAGGAAGTTGAGCGTCATGTTGACCGCGATGGAGTGGATCCAGGTATAGAATGACGATTTGCCACGAAACCCGCGGATCGCTTTGTAAGCCTTCGCGAAGATGTCCTGGAGCAGATCGTTGGTGTCCTCGTGGTTAGAGGTCATGTTGTAAACCAACCCGTAGAGGCGCGGTGTGTACTTCACGACAAGATCGTCGAATGCGCCCGCATCGCCTTCTTGTGTGCGCGCGACTAACCGCTGGTCTTCGTCTTTCCGGGGCTCGTCCATCGCCTTCTTTTTAGACTTAGCATCGGCGCCCGCCCCGGACGACAACAAATCGGTCAGGCGACGAGCGGGCGGTAAGGCGATGGCGGGATTCATCTGCTTCAATGGCGCCAATCAATCAGCGCCGGTCGCGCATCGACATTAACCAAAGCAGGTTGCCGAGCGCAGCAATGAACGCGGCCACATAAGTAAGCGCCGCCGCGTTGAGAACACTATTCACGCCCGCGACTTCTTCACCCGGCTGGATGATCCGCATTTGCTGCAAAATGATTTTCGCGCGGCGCGACGCGTCGAACTCCACCGGCAGCGTGATCAACTGGAAAATCGCGAGGACGAGATAGCAATAAATGCCCAGCGTGATCAAACCGGTGATCCGAAACCAGAAACCGCCGATGATGATGAACGGCAACATTTGGGACGCGATCATTGTCATCGGTACAATCGCCATTCGCGCTTTGAGGGGTGCGTAAGCTTTCGCGTGTTGAATCGCGTGACCAGTTTCATGCGCGGCGATTCCAAGCGCGGCGACTGACGGTGTGTTGTAAACATTGCTCGACAAACAAAGCTTCTTGCTCGCCGGGTCGTAATGATCGCCGAGGAAGCCATCCGTTTGGACAACATCGACATCGTGGATTTGCGCAGCCTGCAGAATTTCCCGCGCGCATTGCGCGCCGGTGAGGTTCGAGGATGCGCGCACCTTTCCCCATTTACTGAACGCACTGCTAACGCGAATCTGCGCCCAGATGCCGAGAATCAACGGCACGCCAATATAAAACAGCGCCTGCCAGCCGAGCCCAAAGCCGTATGGATAGAACATGCCTGTGGTAATCTAGTTGATCTAATTAGACGCTCAAGCCGAGCGCACGTTCAGTCTTCGGCTTTAAACCTCAGATTTCCAGCGGCTTGGGAAACCGCGAGAGAATCTTGCAGCCGGTCCTCGTCACCACAACGACGTCCTCGTGGCGAACGCCGCCGAGCCCCGTATAATAGAGTCCCGGTTCGACCGTGAGACATTGTCGATCTTTCAAAACGGCTTTTTGCAACCGCGGATATTCGTGAATCTCGAGTCCAAGTCCGTGGCCGGTGCCGTGGAAAAATCCGACGTTCACGCCATTGCGCACTTCGGTCGGATAGCCGCGTTTCTTGAACAGCGCCTGGATCGCCTTGTGAATTTTCATTCCATCGACGCCTTCTTTGATTTCACCCAACGCGAGTTCCTGGCCTTCCAACACTGTTTCCCAAAGCTTGCGTTGCGCATCGCTCGCCTTTCCACGCACAACGGTTCGGGTCATGTCGCCCCAGTAGCCGCTTCGCGGATCGCGCGGAAAAATATCGAGAATGATCAGCGAGTTCGCGTAAAGCGGACCGTGCCCGCGCTCGTGTGGATCGCACGCTTGATCTCCGCCGGCGCAAATGGTGTTCGTCGGCGTACCGCCCGCGCGCAAAATTGCGGTATCGATTTCGGCGCGCAGAACTTCGGACGTGAGCGGTTTCCCTGACCAAATGAGCTTCTTGCCTTGCGGCTTCGACGCTTTCAGAACCTCGATCGCGCGCTTCAAAGCGTTTTCCGTGATCCGTAATGCGCGTCCGATTAACTTCAGTTCTTCGTCGGTTTTCGCTTCGCGTTCAGGCCAAAACAATCCGTTCGTGGTGGAAAGATCGACATCGTTCGCCAGTTCACGAGCGTAGCCGAGCGGAAAATTTGCCGGCACCATCGCGGCCTTTACGCCGCGCTTGCGCAGAAAATGTGCGAGCACTTTTTCGTACGGCGGTGCTTGCTTCGAATTCCCCTGCACTTCGCGCTCAAGCTGATTAAACGAAACAAACTCGTCCACTTTCGCGGTCCGCTTGCCCCGCCCCATCTCCAAATCCGTGAGCACAACTGTGCTTTTGCCACTCTGTTGGAGAAAGATGAACGGATCGCCCGCCCAGAATTTGGTCGCGTAAAGCATGTCCGCATCGATATCGCTCGGCGCGACAATTAATCGTGTTTCGTTGTCGGTCTCGTTCATATGATTGGGTCAATTAGGGCCAGTCCGGCCCGGACTCATGTTCGTCGTACTTCGAGTTGTCGTCGCAAGATGTAATACAAAAGTCCGAGCATGCCGAGCGTCGACCCGATCAAGACGATGGTGTTGAAGGTAAAGACGCTAGTCTTGGCGCCTATGTATCTCTTTTCCGAGCCGAAGAAAACGTTCGGCCGAGTGCCGCGTCGGTAATCGCTTTGCTCCATCTCTGCATTCGAAATCAAATCGGAAACCTTCTGATTTACGTAGATCTGTTCCGCTGTCACCGGGCCTTTTGCTTCTCGAAAATCTTTTGGATCGAACGCGTTGCTGCGATTCAGCACCTTGTCGACCTTCTTGAGATAACGGTCGAGATCGTCGGCCGATTTCGCTTCCAGACCGGACAACACCGCCAGCACTTCCTTCAGTTCGTCGAGGCGTTTTCCATCCGCGGGATCGGATGAATGTTTCGCCACTATCTCATCGATTTCGCGTTGGGCGCGATCTTGCCGCGAAGTCAGCGGATTCAACTTTGCTTGGGCCACCACCATTTCTTCGTAGGACCAGCGCATCGGGATGAATTGGCAGACGAACGGCACCTGCAATTTGCTGTCCATCTTTTTGCCGCGATCTTTCGTCGGATGCTCGTGGAACCAACGGGTCAGCGTGTACACGAGGCTCAGGTTGCGGTTCATGTCCTCGTACTTAATAAGAGCGCCGCTCATCAGGATCTGCGGAATCAAGACCAGCGGGACGATGTTCGCCGCCGTTTTCGCGTCCGACACGAGTGATGAAACCAGCAGACCGAGCGCGAGACTGCCGACCGACGTCATGAACATCAGCGCGAGGTGAATCCAAAACATCCCGCGGATCTCGAGGATGTAATTGCCGATCCAGACAAACAGCACGCACTGGACAAGCGCGAACACCGACAGCGACGCCATCTTTGAAAAAATGTAATACGAAAGCCGCACATCGAGATTGCGTTCGCGCTGCAACACCGGCCGATCACGTATGATGTCGTCCGCGCTGTTCGTCAGCGACAGAAACATCGCGACCAGCAATCCGAGAAACAAATAAGTCGGAATGTGAAACGCCGACGCGAAATCGTATTTCCCGCTCTCGGAATAGCGCAGCAGTGTGCCGATCATCAGCGCCAAAACCGGCGCGGCGCACGTCGTGATCCAGATGTTCGCGCGATTGCGCAGTTTGCTGATGAACGATCGCCGCAAGAGCGCACGGAACTGCGTCCACTCATCGTGCCAACGAATCGGGACTCGCTTTCGCTTTTGCGCGACTGTCGTCGCTAGTGGCGGCACTTGTTCGCGACGCAACGAAACTTGTTTGACGTCCTGGATCAACCGAAACGCTTCGTACTTGTCTCGCCAAAATTCCGGCGAATAACGCCGCGCCGCGACGAGCTGCCCTTTGCTGTTCTCCTCATAAATAATGTCGCCGCTCAGATCGCGCAGCGGCGTTTCGAGTACGTCGAAAATAAATTCCGGCCGCGTCGTGCCGCATGACGGACACGCGCCAAGCTCGGCGCCGAACTGATGTTGATGTTCGGCTTCGGCAAAATAGCGCAGCATTTCGGTCGGCGTTCCGAAAAACACCAGCCGCCCGCCTTTGTCGAGCAACACTGCCTTGTGAAACATCTGGAACAGTTTCGAGCTCGGTTGGTGGATCGTGACGATGATGATCTTGTTGTGCGCCATCGAACGAATGATTTCGATGACGTGCTCGGAATCTTTCGACGAAAGCCCCGATGTCGGTTCGTCGAAGAGATACACGTCCGACATGCCGATCATATCGAGACCGATGTTGAGTCGTTTGCGCTCGCCGCCGCTCAACGTCTTTTTTACCGGACTTCCGACGACAGCATCGCGGCGTTCGCCCAACCCGAGCTCGATCAGTTTCGATTCCAGCCGACGCATCCGATCGCGTCGTGACAAATGCGGCGAACGGATCGCAGCAGCGAACTGCAAATTTTCGCCAATGGTCAAATGCTCGTCGAACGCGTCCTCTTGCGGAATGTAACTGACGTATTTTTTGAGCTCGTCGAGATTTGGATAAAGCGAACGGCCGTTTAGGAAAACTTCGCCACTGGTCGGTTGAAGCTGTCCGGCCAAAACTTTGAGCAATGTGCTCTTGCCGCAACCGCTCGCGCCCATCACGCACACGAGCTCGCCACGCGTTAGAGCAAACGAAATTCCTTCCAGGCCGGTATCACCGCTCGAGAACCGATGCGTTACTTCGCTCACTTCGAGCGTGCGGATGATGTTCCGCTCCTCCTCGATGATCCGCTCGGAAAAGTTGCAGCGCAGAAATTGTCCGACGTCGATCCGGATTGTGTCGCCATCCTTGAGCGGATATGTCGATCTTACCGACATTTCGCCGACCAGGATCGGCCGATCGGCTTCGATTACTTCCAACTGGCCGACGCGCTGATCGTAGTCACAAAAGATTTTCAGCAACACGTCGCCCGCCGTTCCCGGCGAGAGCAAAATGTCGTCGGGTTGAAGTTTGCTGGGATCGTTAGAGACCAAATATTCCGACTTCGACGCTTTGAGCTGGAACCGGCCGCCGAGCGCGCGAGCCCTCCGGCGCAAATCGGCCAAATCCATCTCGCTGTTGTTGTGGAAAACGATTTTGTCCTCGAGCGCGGCCTCGACCTGCGAGCCGGTCGTGAGTTTCACGCCGTTGAGAATCGCGTTGACATCGCGCAGTGCTTTCACGCGCACTTTCAATCCGAACGCGATCTCGAGCGCGCTCTCCCGCGTGCGCGCGCGTTCGAGCGCCACTTCGTCGGCGTCTTTGTTCACGCGAATGAAAATCTGCGGAACGGAAACGTTTTTCTTCGCGTTGAAATATTGCGCGAGCTCCTGATACGTCAGCACCGTGTCGCCGACTAAAATCCTCTGGCCCGGATAAATTCGGCAAAACCCGCCGCGCACCAGCGGACGGCCGCGCACCGAAACATTTTGGCCGCTGTAATTCTTCAGCAGAATCAGATCGTGATAGCGAAACGCCATCAATCGATCGGAATCCGTCAGGCTTTTCATCCGAATATCGGCCTTGCCGTTGCTGCCGAAGGAAAGAGATTCCAGCGGCGACGCGCCGCGCTGGTAAATCGACGGGTCGGCGTCTTCGGAGGCATTGAGTTGATAAACGATGTCGATCGCTTGCGCCGCCATCCCGAGCAGCGACATGAACGAATAAAACGCGACGACTTGTTCCTGCTTCAGGCCCGCTTGCGAAATCAGATCGTAAAGTTGGACGCCGAGCATGATCTTGCGCTCGGTGCCCAACTGGGTGCTGAGCTTTTGCGCCATCGCGGCGAGATCTTGCTGCTCGTAGAGCGCTTGGCGAAAGAGCTGACGCAGCTCGGAATAAACGGCTTCCGGATAGTCGTAGCGCAAGAATCCAAGGCTTGAGTCGATCTCTTCCTCAAGCAAAACGCCATCGGCTTTCGAAAAGCTCGCCAGCACCTGAATGAGCAGCGGCAAGAGGTTCGGACCTTCCGACACGCTGCGCGGCTTTCGCAAAGCCCGCCGCATCAGACGCCGGCCCTGACGGCGCACGCGATACGCAAACGGGGTTACCTTTTGCACCGCGCGGTCGAGCTTTTCCGCGACCGTTGAGACGAGCTGAGTCATGCAGGAATCCGAGTTGGGAATTTTACAGGAAACGCGTCGTTAAGCAATGCGGCCGGCTCGCCTGATCCTTGCTTTACCTGGAGATTAGTCACATGTCACCGGTCACTTTCTGTTAAATGCCCGCGCGCCTCGCACCTTTTTTTGCAATGGCAATCGTCCATGATACGTTGATTCTCAGCGAGTAATCGCACCCCGTATGCCACAAAACGACCGTAACTCCCAACGCGACAACAAACAGCGCGGCAATGAGCCTACGTTCAACTGGCGGGGCGTCATTTTGGTCGCCATTGCCTTCGGCTTTTTCGCGCTTGCGATGCTCTTTTATCGCGGCGGCTACCAGCAATTCGAAGACGTTCCCTACAGCCGCTTCCTCGAGCTGCTCGAAAACAAGCAGATCGTGAACGACAAGAATGCGCCGTTAACTTTGTACGTCGAAGAAGGACAGCCCACGCAGCAGTTGCGCGGCAAATACATCAAGCAAGGCGCCGGCGCCGGACAAAACCAGGAAGTTTGGTTTCGCACGACGGTCTATTTGAATTTCACTAACGATCTGCGCGACAAACTCGCCGGCGGCGGAATTTTCCCGTCGATCAAGTCCGAGTCCCATCCGTGGACCCAAGTCTTCGCCAGCTTTGCGCCGGTTTTGTTGTTGCTCCTGCTTCTTTACTTTCTGTTCCGTCAGCAAATCCGGATGGCCGGCAAAGGCGCGCTCAATTTCGGCAAATCGAAAGCGCGCATGCTCGCGCGTGACAAGAACAAGATCACCTTCAAGGACGTTGCCGGCGTCGAGGAAGCGAAGGATGAAGTCCAGGAGCTCGTCGAATTTCTGCGCGACCCGAAAAAGTTTCAGAAACTCGGCGGCCGAATTCCGAAAGGCGTGCTCTTAGTCGGCCCTCCGGGTACCGGCAAGACTTTGCTCGCGCGCGCGATCGCTGGTGAAGCGGACGTGCCGTTCTTCTCGATCAGCGGTTCCGATTTCGTGGAAATGTTTGTCGGCGTCGGCGCGTCGCGCGTTCGCGACATGTTCGAGCAAGGAAAGAAATCCGCGCCTTGCATTATTTTCATCGACGAAATCGACGCGGTCGGCCGCCATCGCGGCCACGGCGTCGGTGGCGGTCACGACGAGCGCGAGCAAACACTCAATGCGTTGCTCGTCGAGATGGACGGCTTCGACACGCAGGAAGGCGTGATCATCATCGCCGCGACCAACCGGCCGGACGTTCTCGATCCCGCGTTGCTGCGACCGGGACGTTTCGATCGACAAATCACCGTCAATCTCCCGGACGTGAAGGGCCGCGAAGAAATTCTGCGCGTGCACTCCAAGAAAGTGAAGCTCGCGGAAGGTGTCGATCTTGCCGTGGTCGCGCGCGGCACGCCTGGTTACTCCGGCGCGGAGCTCGCGAACGTGATCAACGAAGCGGCGCTGCTCGCTGCGCGTCGCGGATTAAAAGGAATCACCCTCTCTGAATTGGAAGAAGCACGCGACAAAGTGCGTTGGGGCAAGGAACGCCGCAGTCTCGCGCTCAGCGAAAAAGAGAAACAGAACACGGCCTATCACGAAGCCGGACACGCTTTGCTGCTCGAACTCCTTCCGCACACCGAACCGCTTCACAAAGTCACGATCATTCCGCGCGGCCCATCGCTTGGATCGACAATGTGGTTGCCGGAAGAAGACAAATATACCAATCGGAAAAACGAATTGCTCGCGTCGCTTGCTGTGAAAATGGGCGGCCGCGTCGCGGAAGAGATCGTTTTCGGCGATGTCACCACGGGCGCTGCCGGCGACATCAAGATGGCCACTGCGATGGCTCGCAAAATGGTTTGCGAATGGGGCATGAGCGAAAAACTCGGCATGGTCGAGTACGGCGAGCACGAAGATTACGTTTTCCTTGGCCGCGAGCTGACTCGCAACCGCGATTACAGCGAAGCCACCGCTGAAGAGATCGACCGCGAAGTGCGGCGCTTGCTCGACGACGCGTATCAAACCGCGAAACAAACTCTGATCGCGAATCGCGATCACCTCGACGCGATCGCTAAAACGTTGCTCGAGTACGAAACCTTGGACGGTCAGCAGATCAAAGAGCTGATCCAGTACGGCGAATTGCGAAATCCGCCGCCAACTGTGACGCCGGTCTCGGGCGAAAAAATGCCGCCGGAAAAACCGCCACGCCAGGTCGTGGTTGGCCCCGAAGCTCCGCCGCTCGGCGATGCTCCCGGCGCGCCGGCGTAGCTATCTCCAAAGGCGATCGCAAGACGCTTCTGTTTGGGTCGCGGCGGCGTTAGGCTCGATGTCGATCTTCGATGCGACTCTCCCAAAATCATCCTACTCATCAGTATCGCCGTGTTCGCGGCGTCGCTGACGCAGAAAGGGTTTCACACCGCCGGTGATGAACCGGGCGATTGGTCGCCGGGCTTGTATTTGCTCCTGATCGGACCACTCAGCCTCCTCGCCGGAATCTTCGAGTGGTTTGCAAATCCATTTCTGCTCGCAGCCTGGATATTTTCCTGGTTCGGCAAAAACAAGATCGCACTGCCACTGGCGCTTCTCGCGACTGGCGTGATCGTCGCATTCTTGCTTCGCGAGACCATTATCGTCAGCGAAGCGCCGACCTACGCGAAGATCACAGGTTACGCCGCCGGTTACTGGCTTTGGCTAAGCAGCGCGGTCATCGCAACTCTCGGCGCCGCAGTTGGAATTCTGAAAAGGTAACTACTCGCGTCTCTGTTTCTCGACGAGGTGACGCAGCTGGCGCTCCATCGTCTTGAACGCGTCGTGGATCACTTTGTTGAGCGGCTCGTGCGAACCGTTGTCCATTTGTTTTTCGTCGGAAACTAATTCGTGACGCGGCCGCACGGTGACGTCGATGCGGCAACGGTAGCGATTCCCCTTGTGATGAGTGTGGTTCGGTTGCTCGATCGCGACGTCGCAACGGTTGATGTGATCGCAAAATCGGTCGAGCCGCGCGGCGTAAGTCATGACGAGATCGTCGATCTTGTCGGATTTTTCGACACCGCGGTAAGTGATATTGACGGGCAATTGCATAACTCAATCTCCAGCTTAAATCGGACGAAGGGAACGAAAATGATTCGACAATTTTGCCGGCTCGACTTTCACGAGATCGGATTTGACGTGCTCGACGATTCGATTGCGCACCTGACCGGGCAAAAGATCAACAATCGCCGAGTGAATTTCTGACGGCGCAGCAAACGACCAGCCTTCTCCGCTGCTGCCGTTGATGATCTTCACGATCTGGTCGGCGAGCTCCTTGTTAATGCGCCTGTCGGTTTCGGTTTGAAGTTTACTCTCGGCGATCGAAGCCGGTCCGCGATGCGCGCCGGCGCCTTCGGTTACGGGAAATCGGCCAGCCTGGTCGGTCAGTTTGTCGATGAGCCTGCCGTGCGCCTCGGTGATGTCGAACGCCTGGACCAATTTCAAACTCGGGCCGCGGGTCGGCGTTTCATCTACTCGGTAGGCTTTCAAACTTCCGCGGTCAGCCACGATGACGAGCGATGTCGGTGTCATTGAACCAGATGCGCATCGAACTGCGCTTGATGTCTCTATATTAGATTCGTTTCGAATAACAAGAGCGCGTCCAAAAAAATTTTCAGGAGTGGGTACGCTCCTCTTCCGCGCTGACTTCGGCGAACTTGAACAAGCGCTTCCTCCACGATTCGTGACGCGCGCGCGGCTGCTCGCCGCCCGTTAGCCGCAGCAAACACGCGCAGCGATCTCGAAGATCGACATCGTCACCCGATGAAAACTTTTTCGGTTTGCTGAGAAAACCTTCTTCAGCCGTGGTGTCGAGAATGAGTTCCCATTCGACGTGCTCCTCGCCGGGAAGCACGAACGGGATCGGCTCAAAATGCGCGTTGATGAGCAAAACAAAAGTTTCGTCGAGCACCTGCTCGCCTCGAGGATCGACAACGTCGTCCGCGTCGCCGCTCACCAGCATTCCCAGACAGCGCACGAACGGTGAGGTCCATTCTTCATCGCTCATCTCATTGCCGCCCGGATTAAACCACATCACGTCTTTGATTTCCGAGCCGCGGACGCGTTTGCCCTGAAGAAACTTTGGGCGGCGAAACACCGGATGCCGTTTGCGGAACTCGATCAGGCGGCGCGTGAATTCGAAAAGCCGAGCATCGCGTCGCTGCCAGTTGAACCAGCTGATCTCGTCGTCGTGGCAGTAGGCGTTATTGTTTCCATTTTGGGTGCGTCCAAATTCGTCACCGCCCAAAAGCATCGGCACGCCTTGCGATAGAAAAAGCGTCGTCAAAAAATTGCGGCGCTGTTTGTTTCGCAACGCATTGACTTTCGCGTCGTTCGTAGGCCCTTCGGCCCCGCAATTCCAGGACTGATTGTTTTTGTCCCCGTCGTGGTTGTTCTCGCCGTTGGCTTCGTTGTGTTTCTCGTTGTAACTGACGAGATCGTTCAGCGTGAAACCATCATGCGTCGTGATGAGATTGATGCTCGCGGTAGGCGCGCGCCCATCGTGTTGATACAGATCCGGACTGCCGGTCAAACGATACGCGACCTCGCCGATTTTACCTTCGTCGCCTTTCCAAAAACTGCGGAACACGTCGCGATATTTTCCGTTCCATTCCGACCACGGCAGCGGAAAATTCCCGATCTGATAACCACCGTCGCCAACGTCCCACGCTTCCGCGATTAATTTCACCTGCGACAAAACGGGATCCTGCTGAATGCATTTGAAGAACGCGTGGAATTTGTTGAAGCCGGTGCCGTCGCGCGCGAGCGCCGGCGCGAGATCGAAGCGAAAACCATCGACGCGCATCTCCGTCGCCCAATAGCGCAAACTGTCCATGACCAGTTGCAGCGTTCGCGGATGCAGCGTGTCGACAGTGTTGCCGGTGCCGGTGTAATCCAAATAGAAGCGCGGATTGTCGGCGAGCAGCCGGTAATACACGGGATTATCGACGCCACGGAAGCAAACCGTCGGGCCGAGCTGATTTCCTTCGCCGGTGTGGTTGTAAACAACATCGAGAATCACTTCGAGACCTGCGGCATGGAGATGTTTCACCATTCCCTTGAACTCAGTCACCTCCGCTCCCGGCGCGCGATTGCTCGAATACTGCGAGTGCGGCGCGAAAAATCCGATCGTGTTGTAGCCCCAGTAGTTCGTCAGGCTGCGATCGATCAATCCCTTGTCGTCCAGGTGGGTGTGAATCGGAAGCAATTCGACCGTCGTCACGCCGAGATTTTTCAAATACTCGATCGCCTCCCGGCTGGCCAACGCCGCATAGGTTCCGCGCAAATGTTCCGGAATGTCCGGACACAATTTCGTGAATCCTTTGACGTGCACTTCGTAAATCACCGTCTCCGCAAACGGCATCTGTGGTTTTTTGTCGTTCCCCCAATCGAACGTTGGATCGACCACGACTGACTTCGGCATCGCCCACGCGTTGTCGCGTGAATCGCGCGCCAAATCTTCGTTCGGATCGCCCACGATGTAGCTGAACATCTCGTCCGACCATTTGATCTCGCCGGCGATCGATTTTGCGTACGGATCGAGCAACAGTTTCGTCTCGTTGAATCGCAGCGCGTGCGGCGGGTCGTAGACGCCGTGAACGCGGTAACCGTAGAGTTGGCCTGGTCGCGCATTGGACAAGAAGACGTGCCAGACTTGTCCGGTTTGTTCGCGCAACGGGACGCGGACTTGTTCGTGCGGTGCGTCGACATTTTCGAACAGGCAAAGGTCGACGCCGGTCGCGTGCTCGGCGAAGATTGCGAAATTCACGCCCTCACCGGTCCACGTCGCGCCGAGCGGGTGCGGCTGGCCGGGCAAAGTTTTAACGGTCATACATTCGGGCAATTCGAGCTGGCGGCGCCGACAGACTGTGGGCGCGAAAGACTGCGTCGCCAAGTTTGATTCGAAGAAAAACTGCGAACCCGCGGAGCGAATCGTTGCGCTCATGGCGGATTTTAGGATATGAATCGAACGGCGAACTGAAAACGTGGGATTGTTTGAGGCTCGCTGCTTTGATCATGAAAACGATCGTCCGCGGCCGAGGAAGTCAACGCGCGCAACACACGCGCGGCCGCCGATTTTTCTGGCCGACTGTCGATCAAATCATGGCGGAGGAACGCGCCGCCGCGTTCGCGAAACGCAGCATTAAGACTTCGGCGAAACTTCAGGGACTGAAGCTCGCGGTTTCGATGATGGACCTGACCACGCTCGAAGGAAAAGATACGCCGGGAAAAATCGCGTTCCTTTGTCGCAAAGCGATGCAACCGCTGGATCCGCGCTACGAAGTTCCGTCGTGCGCGGCGGTTTGCGTTTATCCCAACATGGTTCGATTCGCGAAAAAGTTTCTCGGCAATTCCCGCGTCAAAGTTGCTTCGGTCGCGACGGCGTTCCCAACCGGACTGATGCCGTTGCGTTTGAAACTTCAGGAAGTGCGCAGCGCCGCGAGCGACGGAGCGGACGAGATCGACATGGTGATCAATCGCGGGAACTTTCTCGCGGGCGATTACAACAGCGTCTTCGATGAGATCGCCGCCACTAAAGAAGCGTGCGGCGAAGCCCATCTGAAAGTGATTTTGGAAACGGGCGAGCTGCAAACTTACGACAACGTGCGGCTCGCCAGCGAGATCGCGATGCGAGCCGGCGCGGATTTCATCAAAACTTCGACCGGAAAGATTTCGCCCGCCGCGACCATGCCGGTCACGTTGGTGATGTTGGAATCGATCGGCGATTTCTTTTACGAAACCGGAATGCGAATCGGAATGAAGCCGGCCGGCGGAATTCGCAACTCGAAACAAGCGCTCGCCTATTTGGTGATGGTGAAGGAAACACTCGGCGACGAT
>Ga0137359_10000657_pt1 | contig 26117 bp, 21 predicted proteins | sample Mad1_40_16metaG_FD_108281 | JGI IMG/M metagenome (GOLD analysis project Ga0137359, IMG submission 108281) | Vadose zone soil microbial communities from Angelo Coast Range Reserve, California, USA - Mad1_40_16 metaG | ecosystem: Environmental > Terrestrial > Soil > Vadose zone | place: USA... | reverse complement strand
TAACTCACTGAGCGGTTGTGCTGCGCGAGCAACCACAATTGTTTATTGTAACGATCCCTCGCAAACTGCAGAGCGATTGTTTTGGCGAGAAGGTAACAGCCAACCCACAAGAGCGAAACAAAGAATATGGACTTGATGATGAAGCGTTTCATAATCGCGCCAGGGCGCCCTAGAACTGGAAGTAAATGAATTCACGCGCGCTGTGATAGGCGCCCAAAAACCCGATAACCATAATTCCCGCGTAATACACAGGCCAGCGAATCCAAAGCGGCTGGCGTGAGAGAACATCCATTAGCGGCCGCCGACGCTGGCACAATTGAACCACCAGCAAGAACCCAATGAGTGTCAGTGACAGCAACAGCTCGCTTAACGAAAGCAGGGGCTTGCCGCCATAAATGAGTTGGGCGTTCAAGTTTTCACGTCCGGCCATGAATTGGATCAGCACCCACGCCACGTAATCAAGCTGCCGCGGTAAATCCCGCCGCAGATTGCCCACTATGTGGAGGGCGTCGCCAATGCTCCTGGCCCGGAAAAAGATCCAGGCAAAACATGTCAGTCCAAAGGTTCCCAGGACCTTCGTCACCTTACCAACATTTGCGTAGCGTGAAAGCAAGTTAGATCCAACCATCCGGTTGTACCAGATTCCCCCCATCAAATAAGCGCCGTTCAGCGCCCCCCAAACAACATAAGTCCAATTCGCGCCGTGCCAAAGGCCACTAACCAGAAATGTAATAAACAGATTGAAATACCAGCGCTTCAGCGACACACGGTTGCCGCCAAGTGGAATGTAAAGGTAATCACGGAACCACGTAGACAATGAAATGTGCCAGCGCTTCCAAAACTCCGCAATGGATTTAGCGAAGTACGGCCGGTTGAAATTCTGCATCAACCGGAAGCCCATCACCCTGGCTGCGCCGATCGCTATGTCCGAGTATCCTGAGAAGTCGCAATAGATCTGGAAGGCAAAAAATATCGTGGCCAGAATCAGCCAGATCCCCGTGTAGTCGTGCGGGTGGTCGTAGATCTGATTGACAAAGACCGCCAATCGATCGGCAATGACTACCTTCTTGAACATTCCCCACATCATCAATTTCAGTCCGTCGACTACCCGTCGTGGCTCGAAGCGATGTTTTTCGTAGAACTGGTGCAGTAAATTTTGGGGGCGCTCGATGGGGCCAGCGACCAACTGCGGATAGAACATCACGTACAACGCGTAGATTCCGAAGTTCCGCTCCGCCTTCTGATTTCCGCGGAAGACCTCGACCACATAGCTCAAACTTTGGAAGGTGTGGAATGAAAGTCCAATCGGCAAAATGATCCTGAGCGCGGGTATTGGGTAATGCAAGTCCAGGAATTGCGCGATTGTGGCGAAGTTGGCATTAAAGAAATTAAAATACTTGAAGAAGAACAAGAAGGCGCAAAGCGAAACGATGCTCAACGAAAGAAAGAACACTCTTCCTTTGCCCGCCGATTTTTCGATATAGATACCCGCAAAGTAATCAATTGTGATCGTGACAAAGAGGATCAGGATGTAGATCGGAATAAAGAACATGTAGAAGACGCAGCTGGCGGCGAGTAGCAAGACCCAGCGCAGCCGCTGCGGCAACAGGAAATAGAGTCCCGTGACGACCGGAAAGAAGATCAGGAAGTCGATTGAATTAAATAGCATTTAACGGCCGGTGCTAACGGTAACGGCCTGGCCCCATCGCACCCTGACAACGTCGAGGATTCAAGGACGTCTTCGATTCAGCGTTTCAACTGTGGGTTCTGGAATGAGGGATAATTCTTGCTGTTCGTCTCTTGATTTTATAAAGCAAGAGGTACACTTTCTGAGCGCCGCTGGACAAACGTCTCCGCATGCTACGCGGAATCCTGCTGGTCTTGTTGATCCCGTACAAGACGCCCGCTTTGAGACCAGCCAATACTTCGGGTTGTTGCGCGACACTCATGGCCTGCAGTTCTTTCAAGTGGCTCATAAGCACAGGCTGAGAGGTCTTTCTGCGAAGCAGGTAATCCCAGAGCACCAGGTGTTTGCGCGCGTATTCGGACCAGGTCCAATCTTCGACTGAGTGCCGCAGGCGATGAGCCGGTGCAGCGATGTCCGCAAAAATCTTCACCAGCTCTCGAAGATCATTGAATGGATGAGTGATACCATTGATGGCGTCCAAATGAAAACCCTGAGGTGTGACGATCGTCGGAATACCGGCGCTCAGGGCGTCCAAGAACCCCATCGATCCCTCGTCCTGACCGAAATACAGGAAGTAATCCAGTGAAGGAAGTATCTGGCGGTAAGCTTGGTCATCGAATCTGTCGTAATGGTCGACCTCAATCCCGAGCTTGCGCAGGGAATCCACAATGGAGGACCAACCTCCACCCATAATGAAAAACTTGAAATCATCCGCGGCTATTCGGCCGGCAAGCTCCAACAACATCTCCTCACGTTTGCAGCCACTAGGTTGCACCTTGGAGGTAATGCCGATCAGTTTCTTCCGGGGCCGGACCCAATCGTCATGGGCCGGGTTGATGTAACAAAGTTTGTGTCTCGGCACACCTTTACGCACCAGTTGCTGAAGTGTATCGGCAGACATGCAGACACCCATCTCAGCCTCGATCACTTGCTGTCTCACCCGATCCAGCTTCCAGTCGGTGTCGATGTGAGTGATCATTACGGTCTCGGTTGTAGTTTTCCGGCCGTCGTAATCAAAATAGATAATATGATGGTTGATATCCGCCGACGGATCAGGAGTCTTTGCGATGTCGACATCTACTCCCTGTAACCTCAGATTCTCATTCAACCGGCGGGCAAACTTGCCGAGAATCCACGCATCGACCTCCTCATAACAGACAATTCTTACCTTCATCGCTTTGCTCCGGGGATTTTTCAGACCTCGATCCAGGGATATCGCGCTGTGTCAGGGAAATCCGCAAATCGTTTTTCCTTCCATTTTTTGGCAGAGAACTCGTTGAGGCATTGATCCGGCGAAACCTCCGGCAGCACATCCTCGCCCAACCCCTTCCGGATGAAGATGGCGTTATAACCGTAGCGATTACTCCCAACCAGGCGATATCCCTTTTGATTTCCCAACTTGACGAAGGCGGCGAGCGACGCTCCCCAGTAGTTGGCATGAGGCCGAGTAAACTTCGGGTCATACGGAATTGTAACTGACTTGTCCGAGTTCCACACCGGCGTGAATTCACAGACGACGACCCTGGGATGGATGGCATCGAGAGCTTTCCAAACCCAGTAGTCGATTCCGTCCATGTCCAAACTGAATAGATCAATCTCTCCCGCTGCCCCCGAAGACCTCAACAAGTCGTTGACATTCTCAGCGGTAACCATACCTTGTGTAATTCTAGGTGGGTAAACATTGGTATCCGGGCTCTCAAAAAACCAGGTCGCCTCGCACACTTTGTCTTGATTCGCTTCGAACAAGAAACCAGTGAATCCCCAATTCCGAATTAGATTTGTGGAGTTCGCTCCATCGGGAACACCAGAAGCAATGTCCACACAAATCCGATTCGTCATTCCTATCAATGAAAACACATATAGCAGAAGGCCATCTTCATCACTCTGGGAGTAGACCCGAAAGCCAGTGTCGCGCAGTCTTGGTAATGGCAGCTCCAACTTACGGAGCAACTGGTATTGTTGGAATAGAATCTGTTGCGAGATTCGACGGTTTGAGTCGAGCGTGTCTACTCGCTTCGAAAGCGGCGTAAGCCTTTGATCTAGTTTCTGGTCCAGCAGCTTACCAATGATTTCAATTATAGGTCTCGCCAACGGCCCCACCGTAAACTTACCCGTCTTCCGGATCACGTTTTCTAGTTTGTTTGGCATTTTGCGTTTTGCTCTTGGCAAGCGAGTGTATTGAGTTTCCAGCACCTCGACTGAAATCGAGAAAGGCGACTACGATGATTGACCATTCGAAACACTGCCCGCATCAGCTTTAGCCAGAACTCCAAACCGAAATCATAAGTTGCAGTGCCGCTTTCTATGTCGCATTGCCGACAACCAAAACATTCCACGTCGTTTCATCTGGTAGAAGATCAAGCGTTGGGAATGCGGTGAGCGAGGCAAGCGTAAAGCCCGACTGCTTTAAAAGTAATTCGAGTTCCATCGGAAAGAAGTAACGTAACTCATGCACCTCTTCACTGTCGTCGGCTACCCGGCCGTCGCTGAGTCGCCAACTATTGATGCGGACGGTGCAGAGGTGATGCCGCGTATCCAGACTCCCTCTTACTACTCTGATCAGCTTTCCATCCGGGAGGGGGATGATCTTAACGCCATCCGCTGGTTTAAGCGTCAAGGCGGCCGGGCCATACCAGACATCAAAAGCCAGGACGCCGCCCTTTCTGAGGTGTCGGCGAATGTTGGTAAGAGCGGCTATCAAATCTTCATTAGAAGACAAATACCCAAGTACTGCGAACATACACAGCCCGGCATCAAAGGGGCCCCCGGCTTCGCCTTCCCGAATGTCCCCCTCAATCCAGTTTACATTTACTTGATTTGCTGCGGACTTAACTCGAGCGTGGTGAAGCATACTCGGGGAACGATCGACCCCGGTCACCGAATAGCCGCGCTTCGCTAAAGGGATCGAATGACTTCCGGTCCCGCAGCCCCAATCAACCACCGAGCGTATTTCGCCTGGGCCAAAGCGACGAAAGACTCCTTCGATCAAATCGCACTCACCGGAATAATCCTTGCTGCCATACAATTGGTCGTAGTGGTTTGCATATGCTTCCCCGAAAACCATGTTAAGCACGCTCCAGGACTTTCGTTATCGCCATACAAACCTGATCGATCTGCGACTCAGTCAGAGTAAGCCCAGACGGTAAATATAGACCCCGGCGGGCAATTCGCTCAGCAGCAGGGTACTTCTCCCCCACAAAAAGCCCGCGTTGCAGCAGTACGGGCTGTTCATGCATCCCGATGAAGAACGGCCTGGTGTCGACTCCCTCGGCTCTCAACCGATAAGCGAATTCAGTGGCATCAAAACTCACGTCATCAGCCAGCACAACGCCGTACATCCAGTACACGTTTTTTGCCCAAGACTCTTCTACGGGTAGCTGAATTTGAGGCAGATGGCCCAGCCGTTCTGTATACGCATTACCCATCCATCGCTTGCGTCTGACATGTTCTTCAATTTGTTCCACCTGAGCCAGACCAATCGCTGCCTGTAAATTTGTCAGCCGGTAGTTATGACCCAGTTCAGTGTGATAAAAACGGCGATCTTTACGAAAGCAGAGATTCCGCAAAGAACGGGCGCGCTCGGCGTGATCTGCCCGCTGCGCCAGGACCATTCCGCCTTCACCTGTAGTAATGATCTTGTTGGCGTAGAAACTGAACGCGCTCAAATCTCCGATTCCTCCAACTTTCTTCCCTTTGTATTCAGCCCCATGCGCTTCAGCGGCGTCTTCTATGATGAAGAGTCCGTGTTTGCGCGCCAAGTCACAGAGAGGGGCCATGTCTACGGGATGACCGTAAGTATGAACCGGCATTATTGCACGAGTGTGGGGAGTAATTTTCGCCTCGACCTCGCTGGTATCCAGGCACCACGTGCGCGTGTCACAGTCAACCAGCACCGGGGTGGCGCCGGTCTCGATAATGGCGAGGGCGCACGAGATGATGGTGAACGTGGGCATGATGATTTCATCGCCCGGCCCAACTCCGAGACACGCCATGGCAACTTGCAGCGCCGTCGTCCCATTACTGACGGCAATCCCATGGTCCACTCCGCAGTACGCAGCCCAACTGTTCTCGAATTCTTGAATGAACCTACCTTCGGACGAGATCCAGCCAGTTTGGATACACTCCTGAACATACTTAAGCGCCTGCTCATTCAGAAGTGGTTCATTTACAGGTATCATGACTACTGACCAGACACTTAGTTCGCCCGCAACGGCTCAGATAATCGATAAGTATCTCTTTCGTAATCTTCGCCGCCGCGCGTTCCGCGGGTGAAGACCATGAAAGCTGAATCTTCCAGGGCAATCATGCTGTGACGCTCGTGCGGAATGGTCATAGCCAGATCACCCTTTTCCAGGACGGTTGCCAGCACCGGCGCATCCGGCATTTGGGTAAGCAGTTTCAGCTTTCCCTCCAGAATGTATACCCATTGAATTGTTTCCTTATGATAGTGATGCCCACGTTCGGAGCCCTTGGCTGATGTAATCAGCGTTACATATTGGATTTCTTCTTTGGCGAGAATATCGGTGATTTCTCCCCTTTCATCCTCATACGTACATTGAATCCGCTCTACTTTCATCAAACCTCCTGTGCGTTCTCAACAGATTGGCAAATCCGTACCTCGGCCTATTCGATGATCCGAGGATACGGGATTGGTATGATAAACTTGCCACCGCTCTGGCGGTAGTCTGTCAGGTTTTCCATTATTTCTTCCGCAAAGTTCCATGCCAGCAGCAAAGCATAGTTGGGCCGTTGCCGCAGGAGTTCATCGTCAGGAACCACAGGGATGTGTGCTCCCGGAGTGAAGCGTCCAATCTTGAGCGTGGACTTTTCGGTAATAAAATCAAGTGTCTCGGTGCCTATCGCGCAATAATTCAAGAGCGTCATGCCCTTAGCAGGCGCACTCACGGCGCAGATGCTGTTGCCCTCGTGCTTTAATTTCTTCAACAACCACGTTAGCTCCTGCCGGTTCTTTTCGACCGCCGCGGCGAAGTTCTTCAGCAAGCCAAGATCGTACAATCCCATTTTCTCTTCACGTGCCAGGAACTCCTTTACCGCCTTGGCAATCGGCACTTTACCTTGGCGAGTAATGAAGACCCTGAAGGATCCCCCGTGAATATCGCGCTCCTGGATGTCGAACACTTCCATGCCGAAGCGCTGCACAAATCTGACCAGCGGTTTCGCAGATAAATACGAAAGGTGCTCGTGATAAATCGTGTCGTACTCCAGATTCTCGACCAAGTTAACGAGGTACGGGGCCTCAAAGATGAAAACGCCGCGCGGTCCCAGCAGTATGTCCACCGCTTTCATAAACTCGTTCAAGTCATCAACGTGAGCAAAGACATTTGTTCCCGTAACTACGGCGGCGGTTCCTTTCTCAGCCACGATCTTCTGCGCGACGTCTGCACTGAAGAATTCGTTTATTGTTTCGATGCCGCGCTTTTCTGCTATGCGAACGATGTTGCTGGCGGGATCGACCCCCAACGTTCGCGTGCCCGCCGCTCCAAACGCCTCAAGTAAGACGCCCACGTTACTTCCAATATCAACCACCAGATCGGCCGGGCCCAGCCGCAGACGCTCAACTGTCGTGGTCGCCAGCTCCTGCCAATGACGCCGCCCAGTCTGCGTAATAGACGCCTCGTACGGATAATCATGGCGGTAAAGAATTTCCGGAGAGACTATGTAGTTAAGCTGGACTAAACCACATTCGAAACATCTCATCACCTGCAACGGGTAATATACTTCGGGCTCCCGCAATTGTTCCTTGCGCAGGAATTGATCTGCTGGTGGCGTGAAACCCAAATCCAGGAATTGGTCCAACAGCGTGCTATTACACATTCGGCAAATCATTGCTTCGTCTACTCCGTTGCGATGAGTACGGCAAGAAACAGGTCATCATGCTGGCCGGCCGGCAAGGCTCAAACTGCCAAGTCGTAATCAAGAATCCTGAAACGCAGAGGTTTTCTTAATTGGCAAGTCACAGACTTTACGCCTGGTCATAAAGCCTTTGCGATGGGAACGTCTCGACGGGTTCATCCGCAACACGTTCCAAAAGCTCGGTGGTCCATTCGAACTTCGGATGAACGTTGCCGATGAATCTGCTATACCAGGGGAAACGTCTTTTCCCGACGTCATGGACGGAAAATATTGCCGCCTCTACATTGTCATATAAGACTTCAGCAAATTCATCCAGGAAGGCGATGCGAAGCCGATAGGTACCTTGATTCATAAGATGGGCAGGAATTCTGCACAGGCTGCGATAGAGGCCTTTGCAGAAAACCTGACCCTGCCAGTATGGCTCATCAAATGTAAATGTCTCAAACGCCGGCGAACCATCAATGGCGTACACGGCAAAATTGACTATTACTTTAGTAGCGGGAACCAGATTCCAATATTCAACCTCCAAACAAAATGAAGTCTGCATATCGATTCCGACAGATCCGGATTCTGCTTCAGGGACAATACGAACAGCGCGCAGGCGCACCCTTTCATTGCCCGGAGATCTTTCCAACGTCTCCCAAACCTGAACCAGCGGCGTGACCGACGCCATTCCGACGCTCTTAAGGTATCCGTCAATGACCTTGGCGGTTTCTTCCAATTGAACCAGGCGTCCCTCATCAAGTAGGGCGGCTCGGTGACACAAGGTTGTAATTGCCTGCATGTTATGACTGATAAATATTACCGTGCGTCCGCTCCTGGCGACATCGCCCATTTTTCCCAAACACTTAGCCTGAAAACCGGCGTCACCGACAGCCAACACCTCGTCCACCAGAAGTATTTCGGGTTCCAGATGTGCGGCCACAGCGAAAGCGAGTCGCACATACATCCCGCTCGAGTAATACTTTACGGCAGTATCCAAAAACCTCTCGACCTCGCTAAAAGCGACGATCTCGTCAAACTTACGATCGATGTCCCGGCGACTAATTCCGAGGATCGAGCCATTCAAATAAATGTTCTCTCGTCCGGTCAGTTCAGGATGAAAACCGGTACCAACTTCCAGCAAACTTCCGAGGCGGCCGTACAACTCAACCCGGCCGGTAGTGGGCTCGGTAATCCGCGAGAGTACTTTCAACAAGGTCGATTTACCGGCTCCATTCTTCCCAATGATGCCGAGGACTTCACCGGGTTGAACTTCGAAATTGATATCCTTCAGCGCCCAGAATGTTTCCTTGCCGGCTGATCCGTTACGCCTGAGACGCCGAAGTGGTGCCCGCAATGCGCCCGCAAGGGTCTCGCGCAAATTGGCAGAGACCGCCTGGCGGGCGCCAAGAGTGTATTCCTTACTTATATTTTGGATCCTAACGATCGGGTTCATTACTTATTAGACGATATCGGCAAGACCTTTTTCGACGCGCCGGAAGAAATAGACAGCGACCACGAAGAGAATCGTGGTGACGGCCGAGGACACAGCCAGGGCCCAGCGATTGATCGGACGATTGAACAAAGCAGATCGGAAACCTTCTATGATTCCAACCAAGGGGTTGAGAGCATAAATCCTCTGCCACGCTGGAGGCACCAATCCCACCGGGTAAACTATCGGTGATATGAACATGAAAAGTTGAATCAGTACTGGCAGAGCTACCCCGAGGTCCCGGTATCTGACAATCAGCGCTGAAGTTAACATGCTAACGCCAAGGGCCAGCAACACAACGAGCACGATCTCGAGTGGCATATAGAGCATCGACCATGTTACAGCGATGCGATAGCGGAGCATTAAGATCGCCAGCAGGACAAGTGAAATTAACAGATCGATCAGGCGTCCACCAACCACCGCCGAGGGAATGAGTAGACGTGGAAAATAGATCTTCGTAATCAAATGTGCATTTGCAAGGAGACACTGCCCACCTGCTGTAACGGCGCCAGAGAAGAAGGTCCAAATCACCAGGCCAGAATAAGCAAACAGTACGTACGGAACCTGCCCCATGGAAGGAACCCGCGCAATCAATCCGAAAAACACGGTGAAGATTATGGCCGTCAAAGCCGGCTGCATCACGACCCACAGGATTCCGAAGGCCGTGTGCTTGTAGCGTACCTTGACATCACGCCAAGCCAGAAAATAGAGAAGCTCGCGATAGGTCCACAGATCGCGGAGATTAACCGGTACCCACGGTTTACTCTGTTGGATGACAACCAGCGGCTCGGAGGGTAAAGGAACCTGGCGTGATTGAGGTTGCACTTCCGATGAAGAGAGCTTTGACTCTAAGACAGACACGTCTTCCTTTTACTCAAACCCAACAAACTTGCTTTTACTCTGCCGGACTCATATCTCATCGATGTCGACCCAAACTAACAACCTGAATTATCACGCGAGGGGAAGCATGGCAGTGTAGCTATGGGGAATGGGTACGTCAAGCACCAGATCAAGACCGCACCGAACAATGAATCAATGAGTCATTTAGCGAAAAAAAACTGTCAGGCAGCCGAAACCTTGATCCCAATAAAGCTAGCCCCAGTGATGTTTCTGATGCAACATCGTTGATAAGGACCTTAAGTGGAGACGGCCTAGACCTGATCTTATGAATCGTGTTAATAGGGGTATTCTCCATCTGGACATTGAATTTGCCTGTGCTCGGACTAAGTTTAGCAGTTGAGCCTGTTGACAGCCAGAAGGGTTATGTTATTACTGTTCCAAATATCAGTCGGTTAGACGAAGCGGAGATGTCAAAATCGCTACGTAAGTTCTTTGTCACGGGAGGCGCCGGGTTCATCGGCTCGGCTTTTGTCCGCCTGCTTCTCAAAAGGATTCCAGACGCTGAGGTGACCAATTTCGACGCCCTTACGTACGCCGGAAATCTCGATAATCTCCAGGGTCTCGACGAAGAGCGACACCACTTCGTCCGCGGGGATATAGCTGCCCGATCAGAGATTCTTGATGTTCTCCCCGACGAGACGGACGCAGTAATTAATTTTGCGGCTGAATCGCATGTAGATAGAAGTATTCTCTCTGCTGATGAGTTCATCAGGACTAACGTGCTGGGGACACAGGTATTGCTGGACTGCGCCAGAGAGCGTGGAGTTCGGCGGTTCCTCCAAGTCTCGACCGACGAAGTAATGGGGAGTTTGCCGGAGATCGAGAGTGCGTTCTTTCACGAGGACTCCGCCTTCTGCCCCAACAGCCCCTACGCCGCGTCGAAGGCGGCGGCCGAACATCTGGTCCGAGCCGCCTTCCACACTTTCGGACTGGATACTGTGATTACTCGTTGTGGCAACAACTATGGCCCGCGTCAGTTTCCAGAAAAGTTTCTGCCGTTGTTATTACTTAACGCCATGAACGACGAACCAATTCCGGTTTATGGCGACGGCCTTAACGTGCGTGACTGGATCTATGTCGAGGACCATTGCCGCGCGATTTGCCAGGTATTGGAGGCCGGTAGAGCCGGCGCAGTCTACAATATCGGTGCGCGGAACCAGCGGCGCAATCTCGACATCGCTCAGTGCGTGCTGGATACGTTGGGAAAGCCGCGCTCCCTGATTCGATTCGTGAAAGATCGGCCCGGCCACGACCGTCGTTATGCGATCGATCCGTCGCTGGTCGAATCTGAGCTGGGATGGCGGCCGCGAGAGACCTGGGAAAGCGGCCTGCGCAAAACAATCGAATGGTACAAAGCCAACTCGAACTGGCTCAAGCGTGTGACGGACGGAGCCTATCGGGAATATTACGCCCGTCAATACGGCACGGAGGTCGGCATCTCGTGAAAGCAGTGGTTACAGGGACCTCAGGGCTGGTTGGCCGGGCGGTCGCTGAACACTGCACCCGCTCAGGTGATCAGATCATTGATCGGGATCATGCAGCATTGGACATTACCGATGCGCGAGAGGTAAACGCAACACTCGATCGCGAGCGTCCCGACGTCCTGATCAACTGTGCCGCATGGACCGATGTGGATGGATGCGAACTGAATCCGGAACGCGCGCAAGTGGCGAATGCTCGGGGACCGGAGCTGCTGGCGCTGGCTTGTCGCCGCGTGGGAGCGTTGCTAATCACCATTTCAACCGATTATGTCTTCGATGGTGAGAAGGAGGGGTTTTACACCCAGCGTGATCAGCCGAATCCGCAAAGTGTTTATGCTGCTTCGAAATTAGAAGGAGAACAGCGCGCCCAACTCGCCTGGGCCCGGACGATCGTCGTGCGCACTGGGTACATCTTCGGATCCCGCGGAAAAAACTTTCTCAGCACAATGGTGGAACGAGCTCGGCGGGGCGAGCGCTTAAGGGCGATTAACGATTCGTTTGGCACACCCACCTATGCTCCCGATCTCGCGGATCGTCTGCGCAGACTTGCGCAACTCGACCTGCCGGGCACCTACCACGTTGTGAATGCCGGTGACGGGGCCAGTTTTGACGACTTCGCGCGCCTGGCCCTCGAGGCGGCAGGACTCGATATCGCGTCGATTGAGGGAGTTAGTATGAGCACTCTGAAGCGCCCGGCTCCGCGGCCCCGGAATTCCCGGCTCCGATGCCTGCTTTCGGAAGCCATTGGCCTGCCGGATCTGCCCCCCTGGGGACAGGCGGTGCGCGATTTTGTCGCCAGCGGCTCAGTCACCCTTACGGCTGAGGCTCCGAAGACCCATATTTGACTTGCCTGAGAGCGAGCGTCTGCTATTATGGTCGATCTGCAAAGCGACTAGAGTAGGGATTCGGTTTTAAGATTATGACCCAAGATGAACGTTTGATTCCGGCCAGCCGCGATTTAGATCGAAGTCTGACTGAGTTGGCGCAGTCCAAACCTTACGGCAGGTATGACAGATATTCCGGCGCGCAGACAGAAACAAATCTGCGCGAATACTTTTTTGTAATTCTAAAGCGCAAGTGGCTGATCCTCAGCCTGGTGCTGGTGGTAACGTCTTTGGTGACTATCCAGGCGTATCGCCAGCCATCGATCTACGAAGCCGCTACGACGATTCGTATAGAAGCCAAGCCGCAGAGCCCGTTGGCCCAGGGGCAGATCGTAATTAACACTGCTCCCGATCCCAGTTTCTGGAACACTCAATTAAAGCTGTTGGAAAACCCTTCGCTGGCGCGGCAGGTAATTGTGACTTTGAATCTTCAGAAGGACCCCGCGTTTCTGGGAGGGCAGGCCCAAAGCGGCATCTTTGATTCATTGAAAAGAATTTTCTCGCGCGAGCGACCAGTGACACCAGCCAAGACAGAAGGCTCTGATACCCAGCCGGTGGGCGAAGAGCAAATGAAAGAGCGACAGTTCACGCCCGAGGAACTGACGGCCCTGGAACCCTATGAAGATTCAATCACCGGCAATCTAACCGTCGAGCCGGTACTCGGGACCAGTCTGGTTAATATTCGTTATCGTCATACTAACCCGGTCTTAGCGCAAAAAATCGCCAATACTCTGGCCGATGTTTTCATCACCAACAATCTCGAACGCCAGGAGTCTGGTACCAGCAAAGCTGAAGTTTTGCTCATGCAGGAAATCGCTAAGTATCAGGATAAGTTAAAAAAAGAAAGCGATGCCAGGTTCGCTTTTGCCCGGGATAAGGATCTGCCCCTGGGACCGGACAACGCAAACAATATCGAGACTCAACGCTCTCAAACCTACAGCGCTCAGCTTTTGGCCGCTGAGAATGACCGCCGGAATCTCACGGCGATTTATCAAGCAGCCAAGGACGCACCCGATCTTTTTTCGAATCCCGAGGTCCAAAAGAACCAAAGTATCATCAAGCTTCGCGATGCGCTCAGTGATTTAAAGAATAAGCGCGCAGCCTTGCTCCAGAAGTACACCCCTGAATGGCCCGAGGTGAAGCAGATCGAGGCTCAGATCAAGGACAGTGAAGCTGAGTTGGCCAAAGCTCCCCTTCAGGTTCTTGCCTCGATGAAGGCGGCCGCCGATGCAGCGGCAAATCATCAAAAGAGCCTGGAGACTGCATACATTAAGCAGCACAACGTTACGACGCAGCAAACCAAGAACATCGTCCAGTTGGCGGCCATGACGCAGGAATTGACTACCGATCAGCAATACCTGAACACGCTGATGCAAAAGCGGCGCGAGCTAAGCGCCACCAGCGGCACCGGTGGAACCAATGTTTCGGTTTCCAACTACGGGCGGCTGCCGCACGAACCAGAGGGACCTCAACGCACGCGTAATATCGTGATCGCGTTCTTTCTTGCACTAATATCGGGTATCGGTCTGGCGTTCCTGCTGGACTTTCTTGACGATACAATCAAATCCGTTGACGACGTTGATCGTTATATTCATCTACCGGCCCTGGCATTGATTCCCGCCGCGTCCAGCGAGAAGCCGCGCCTGCGTGGTGGCCAGACTCCAGCAACACTCAACAACACGACCGCCCTGGCCATGGTGGGTGATGTGCGTTCACCGATAGCTGAGGCCTATCGTCACCTGCGCACATCTTTGTTGCTTTCATCTGCCGGCACACCGCCGAAGACAATCCTGGTCACTTCAAGCCAACCCTCAGAAGGCAAGACGACGACCGCAATCAACACAGCCTTCATGCTGGCCCAGACCGGCGCCCAGATTTTGATCATCGATTGCGATCTGCGCCGCCCGCGGCTGCACGCGCAATTTAATCTGCCCAATGTTCGCGGTCTGACCAATTACCTTTCCGGTGAATCGGATGATCTCGACTCGCTGATACAGACTTACGAGAAGCAACCTAACTTAAAGGTCCTGCCTTCCGGCCCCATACCTCCGAATCCGGCGGAACTGCTCGGGTCTGAAGAGATGCGCCGTTTGCTCACAACCCTGAGCGAAAAATTCACCCACATCATTGTGGACTCGCCTCCGGCAATTTCATTTACCGACGCTTCGATCCTGTCGACTTTTGTCGATGGCGTTATTCTCGTTGTCCATGGTGGCCGGAGCTCACGCGCGGTAGTGCGTCGGGCCAGACAGCAACTGCTTGATGTTGGCGCCCACATCTTCGGCGTGGTTCTCAACAACGTAAAGATCGAATCGCACGATTACTATTACGCGGGATACGCGGGGTATTACAAATCAGAGTATTACAGCGACGATGACGACGCGGCGGCGGACAAGGTTACTCCCGCCTCATCGAGCTAATCGGCCCCCAACCGTAGAATGATCAGCCGCAAGGGAATACTCATTCAGCTGGACAGCCCAATAGGCGATTCATATCGCCATCTGGTGGCTTTGAGCCCAATCTTCAATCTCCATGGCCGGACAATTCTGCGTAATCGCTCCTGACGTCAAGCTGGGCCAGGATGTAAAGATCTACAACTTCGTCAACCTCTATGGTTGTGAAATTGGCGACGGCACCAAAATCGGGTCGTTTGTCGAAATCCAAAAAGGCGCCTGCGTGGGACGTAACTGCAAAATTTCGAGCCACACCTTTGTTTGTGAAGGCGTAACTATCGCAGATGAAGTTTTTATTGGCCACGGCGTGATCTTTATCAACGACAAATATCCGCGCGCGACTACCGCGGACGGCTCGTTGCAGTCAGAGGCTGACTGGAGAGTCGTGGAAACCATCGTCGGGCGGGGAGCCAGCATCGGTAGTGGGGCCACGATTCTTTGCGGCGTAACGATTGGTGAGGACGCCATCGTGGGCGCCGGCGCTGTAGTAACGAGGGATGTTCCGGCAGGAACGAGCGTAGCGGGCAGTCCTGCGCGCGTGTTAATCAGACAAATCGAGTAGGGCTCTCTATTGGCGTCCGCTCGTGCTACGAGATTCCGTAACTCTCGATCAGCTCCGCCACGTTCTTTCGCAAATCAAACTTGCAAGCCACGTTATTGCGGCCCGTTTCGCCCATTCGGTCTCTCAATGTCGGCTCATCCAAAAGCTGCAAGAGACGATCGCTCATGGCCGACGCATCACCGCGGCCAACCAGGTAGCCCGTCACGCCGTCGGTGATCAGTTCAGGTATGCCACCCACACGAGTGGCGACCACGGGTTTAGCGTGAGCCATTGCCTCCGCGATCATCCAACCGAAGACTTCTTCCCAGCGCGAGAATTGGCACACCACATCGGCGGCGTGAAAAACTCCTTCGCCGAATGGGTCATCGACCATACCCGTCCAGGTAATGTGATCGCCGAGTCCCATCTCGGCTGCGTCCCTGGCGTACTGCTCGCGATTCACACCATCGCCCACCAGCACAAATTGCACTTTGCGGTTTTGTCTCAGCACCAGCCGGGCCGTTTCCAGAAAATCAGCAATGCCCTTCTCGGGGATTATCCAACTTACTTGAGTAACAATCGCCCGCTCTGTGGGAATTGAATATCGTTCCCTGAATTTAGCTCCCAGTAGAGGGTCGGCTTTGACGCGGGAGAGATCGACGCCGTTGTAGATCATCTGAAAACGACTTCGGGGCAGTAGATCAACCGCCGTCATGCACTCATAGCCGTAGTTGCTGACACAGATCACCTTGTCGAGCGGTTGGTTGATGAGTCGCGCCGCAGCGCGCTTCCAAAATGCCGCTCGAGATCGAACGTAGCCGGCAGGCCGCGAATGATGATCCGTAAAGAAGACCTGCCTGGCTGACTGAAAACGGGCGCCCCACGAATAGAGATTTAGAAAACTGACGAAGTGAAGATGCAGGATGTCGGCCCGGTGCTTTCGCACGATCCTCGCCAAACCTTTGCGGGCACTCCGGCGACCATCGGTCGAATTCGCCAAAACCTCAAACGAGATGTTTGGTAAGTCCAGAAACCGTCGCACCTCGGCCGTTGGTTCGGAAAGAAAGCTCAGCACGCTCTGCCACCCTCGCTCAGCCAATTGCAAGGACAACTCGCGCGCGAAGGTTTCAGTGCCTCCGATGCGAAGCGGTTTAACGCCGAAAACCGAGAGTAGTGTCCGCATATGGCGACAAACTAGGGTTGACCGGACTTCTGAAATGTTCGTTTCCATCTCGCAACGATCCTTCCGCGCAGCCTTTCAATGCGCAGGCGCGCGTTATTCACAGTCTGGAAGCCCTCAAAGATGAAAGGGGGCTGGTCCCTCCGTTCAAACGCCGGTTGAAAGTTGGCTTTATTGCCAAAACCGAGGATGCGCCGATCCTCTTCGGAAAGATCGCCGAGGAATGCCGCGTTGAGCAGTAGTGGATGGTAGCGATAGTACGCGATGTCCGCAGCCTGAATCGGCACGTCCGGATCATGATAGGCGAAAAAAACGGCCTGCCGAGGTTCCACGACGGGAACGCTCTGGCGATGAATCGCGGAGGTGTCAAACAGAAAGGCGGTTCCGGCGTTGCCTGATAATTCGATAACGTCAGAACAGGGTAAGTCCTTGACCTCTGCCTTCTTCAGATTGTGCGGATGCTGTTTTTGGTGGCTTCCTTTGATGAATTTGAACGCTCCGGTGCGCACGTCAGTTAAGTACACGGCAAGCTTGACCTCTCTATGAATGGTCTTCTGCGTCGCTTGATCATACCAAGTGTCACCATGCCAACCATGAAAGTCGTATTTAGTTGGCAGAGATCTCCAGCCCTTCGCTTCCGTCAATTCGTATTTCGTGCCGAGGTAACGCGTCAGGATTTGTTTGACCAATGGATGCAGCGCGAGATCGAGAAAACCCTGATCCAACAATAAAACATCCTCGACCATATCTCGATAGAGTTCGGTTTTCTGATAGCCTTCAAAATTGTTCCAGCGCATTCGCCGCAGCCGGCTCTTAAACGCCCGCTGCATTCCATGCAGTTGCTCGGCGCTGAAAAGCGTCGGTAAGACCACGACGCCGCTGGTTCTCAGCTCAGTCGCCAGACGATCGACCTCGGAACAAAACAACGGCGCTTGTTCGCGCGCCGATTGTGAGCTCAATTGTATCTCTTTGATATTCCGCATGATTCTCCCGAAACCGCTTATTCAATCCAAGGGCAGCAGAAAGTCGCTCAGAAGTTCATACTCTGCCGCATAATCTTTGTAGACACCCACTTCGGCATAACGCAGATTCGGTGCATTCTTCTTCGCCACAATGTCTGTCGTCCAGGGGCGTCCACGATGACCGGCCATCTCGGCTAGCGCTGCATTGATTTTGCCCGTAGCGTTATCATAGCCGGCGTTTTCCATCGCCCATCCGCGAGGGTCAAAAGCGTCCGTGTGATCCAGGACGTATTCAATAGCCTCAGCCAATTCGTGGTCGTCGGCGAGGAGCCCGGTTTGCTGATTAATGTGTTCGAGATTTACTCCGCATTGATGCCGGTACACAATAACCGGAGTGCCGCAAAACATACTCTCATAGGCGGCTTTGTTGGCTCCCTCGCGCTGCGATAGCAGTAACGAGACTTTCGACTCGGCCACCACGCGCGCAACCTCTTCGTGACGGATGTTCTCGTAAATTGCGCAGTCGCTTTGCAGATCGTATTGCCGCAACAGTCGCTCTATCTGCTCACGCGTCCAGCCCACGTCATAGCCGATGAGCGCAAAGCACAGGGCGCGGCCACGCTCTCGCTTGAGCTTAGCGGCAGCGCGGAAAAAAACCTCGTGACGCTTGAAGGAGTCCCAAGCCGCAACCATCACGACATCATAAGTCGCATCCTTGCCTGCCGTTCGCGGGTGAAAGACGCCAGGGTCTCCCCATTCGCCGGCGCCGACACGGACTGGGACCAGATTGGTCTGGAGGCCAGCAACAAAATCAAGGTCTTCCTGGCGCGGCGATTGGACCACTACCTCCAAATCAGAACCCAGGTACAAAAAGAAGCGCGCGTCCTGATAGCCCCACCAGCTCGGTTCAAGCACTAGCATGTAGCGCGAAGCCAGCGCGCCAAGATCATAAACTGCGGCCATCGCCAGGATAGCTTCGCTGTATTTCACCAAGATGACGCCGCGCTCGCCGGTCGCGGCATCGTAGGCTTTTACCACAATCAAATCCCCTTGCCGCTCCGGATCGTTGTCGTTAGGGAAGCGTAAGCGCACGCGATGCTCGAGCGGAAATGCTCCGTAATCCTTCCTGAGTGCTCTCGCTTGTTCAGAGCCGATGAATTCCAGGCGCAGGCGATTCTCCGCCGCCGGCAACAACTGATCCTCTCGGTAACACGTCTCTCGCACAAGTTGCATTAGTCGGGTCGTACGCTTTGCTCCCGCGCTTTCAGTTCCGAGATACCTCCAGATGTCGAGCATGCGGCTCGTCGCTTCGTAGGGCTGATTCCGAAGCAGCGCCACTCTCGACTGAGTATCAATCCACGAGCGGTAGAAAAAGCGGAGGGCGCGGGACTCATGCGCGCTCTCTCTAAGCCGCCGGGACATGGCGGCTAATAACTCCTTGGGTTGAGGAGATCGGTTACTCACGCAGCTCTTTCTTTTGGCTTAAGCTGATGCCGGCGCGGCAGCGCGGCTGATACTCCAGTCAGCCAGCCTTCGAATTCAACAGATGACAACCCGGACGCGTCCAAGACTCTGGGCAGCAGCAAACGATTGGAAGCGACCGATGCGAAGCCCGTGTTGCAGGTGGTGGCAGAGACAACTCCCGACTCCTCGAGCCACGGAAGAAACGCAAGATCATAGGCTCCGCTCGGATAACAGAAATGCGAACCGTTCGTCCCCGTCATTTCTCGGATGCTCGTCCGATTGTCCTCGATCTCTCGTAGGAAGAGTTGCCGATCTTTTGGAGTGCGATGGCGATGCGTATGCAACTGAATATCAACTCCGCTGACCGCCAATTGATTAACCTCGGCGGGGGTGACGTTGTGCATGATTCGTTGGTCGAGCAAAGCGTCGTAATCGACCTTGAGGTGTCTGGCCAAATTCACCAGGAGATGGTCTTTCTCTTCGGCAGACAACTTCTGCTCGCGAGCAAACGCGCGTATCGCCAGACGTGCGGTCTCCTGAGCATTCCAATTAGGCAATTTCATTTTCACGCCATCGCCCGTAATTGCTTTCATATCGAAAGTCTCGCTGCGTCCTTTCCAGAGCAGATACGAGCACATCAAATCAAAGACCGGCCGGTTGTACTGCGAATAAAATGTCGTCAAATACAACGTCGAAGGAACATCAAACTCTTTGAGCAGCGGAAAAGCCTTTTGATAAAAATCAGCAGTGCCATCATCGAAGGTGATTGCCACGGCTCGGTCCGGGAGATCGTTCGCGTAAAGGCGCTTAATGGCCTCTTCAAGAGGAAGGACGTTGCAACGGTTCTTCTCAAGTTGCTTCAGGCGAGTGAGTAATACTTCCGGCGGCATGTACTGCGTGGGGTTCCAAAGGTGCTCGTCCTTAAAAGAGATGCCGTGATAAGCGAGAATCAAAAGCCTTTTTCGGCGCCAACGACTGTTCTGTACCAGGGTCGAGACGCCGGCGGTCTTCAGACACTTGAGGGTTGCTTGCTTGAGCTTTTTTAGCATCGTCGAACCTTAAGTTACGCAACGGACTCGCGATTGCGTTTCAACATCAGCATCAATATTTCTTTGAGACTTCGCATCGCCAGACGTCCGGCCGGCAGTGCCGAGAAGACCAGCAGCGATACGGCAATCGTTATTAGGAACGCGATGCTCAAACGCGCAAGCAGGCTGGGTAGGACTTCCAACCATGTGCGACAAATGAGCAGCGCCGCGAGGGAGCAAAGAGACGCACAAAAAGCCGGAGCGATGGTGCGATAGAGATCACCCGCCCGCACCGGCCCGCGACGGCCAACGTACCAGAACAAAAGAGGTGTCGCGATGCAAAGGTCCGCCACCGCATACGAGGCCGCCACCCCGGTTGCACCCCAGGACAGACCTGCGATGATCGAAATAACCGCAATGGCGGCGCCTATGACACCCCACTTGAACATCTCACGCGCGCGCCCCTGAGTAGTAAAAAGCCAAGGAACAGTCCGCGTAATCGGTTGGATGATTGCCGCCACACCCAGCAGCATGAAAATGCGACTGGCTTCCCGCCATTGCGGTCCCAAGAGAAGTAGGATTAGCCAATCCGAGGTAGCGATCATGAACACGATGCCTGGCATTGTGATCATCGCGATCTTTTCCACGATCTTGAGGTAAGCGGTGCGATAGCGCTCAGGCGTATCCGTTAACCGGCTCAAGGCCGGCACAGCCACGGCGATTAGAGGATTGTTTATTTGAGCCATAGGCATCAGCAGCATTTGATAAGCCCTGGAATAAATACCAAGTTGATAGGCTCCCCAGAACTTGCCGATTAGCGCATTGTCTAAGTTTCGCGAGAAATAATTCATCACGTTGAAGCCGGTCAGATGGCCGCCGTACGAAAGCATCGAGCGAACGCCCGAACCTCTCGACGGCAGTCCCGGCCGCCACTTGCACGCGCCCCAGACTCCCACGACCGTAGCTGCTGTCATCACGAGTTGATTAACCACGAGGGCCCAGTAACCTGCGCCGTAAAGTGCAGACACAATGGCGGCGCACAAGCCGATCAGGATCGCGGCTAACTCAATGAGAGCGATGGCGCCAAAGCGCATCTGACGGGCGAGAATCGCTTCGTGCTGAATGTTTAGTCCCATGAGAAAAATCGATACCGCATAACAGCCAGTAATTCCGATCAGACGCGGCTCGTGGTAGAACCAGGCGAGGAGGGGCGCGCTGCTGAGGGTAAGCAACATGATCGCGGCGCTCAAAGCGGTGTTGATCCAAAAGAGAGTGCTCACTTGTCTATGATTAAGTTCGGCCCACTTGACGGTCGCGGTTGACAGACCCATGTACTGAAACATGCTGACGAAATCGACGAGGATGGCCACCATGCCGATTAAGCCGTAGTCTCGCGGCGTCAGCAGACGCGCCAGCAGGATTGTTGACGCCGTGCGGATTACTAACCTGAGGACTTGTGCAGCCATAGTCACAGCCCCGCCTCGAGCCGAGCGGCCGGCCAAGTCGCCTTGCAAGTGATGGGTACGAAAGTGACGATTTTCGTCAGCGATCACAGGCTGCTGCTGTTTTGAAGGCACAGGATTCATCTTCGGAAAATGTGTCTCTGAAGTTGGCTCGAGTGGTGGGCCGCAGTCAGGAGGAGCGGCAGATTTGCCACGATCATTATATAGGATGAAGCGGGTTCGGAATCCACCTAATTTTGAGCAAATACCGGAAATTTTCCTCGGAATGCGATGATTTAACCGTTAGAATCAAGAGTCGGCCCGTCCGGCGGCTCGTCGATTGGAGATTTGTCCTGAAACCATCTGATTCGAACATGCGCGTGTTGCAGTTCGCGCCCAGAGTTTGTTGGCCGCTCGATACCGGGGCTAAGTTGCGGAACTACCATCTCGCGCGAGTGCTGGCGCAACGAGCGGCCGTTTCACTCCTGGCATTTTCTGACCATCAAGAGTCATCAGCCAATCTCGAAAAGTTTTACGAACAAGTCATCACGGTCAGGCGGGACTCGGCCTACACGTTCGCGAAATTGGTTCGCGGCGGCGTGGGTTCGATCCCTTTGCCAGTGCTCAACTACACAACCCACTCGATGACGCGAGAGCTGGAACATCTTCTCGGAGAGCATGACTTTGACATCATTCAGTTGGAGAGCATTCATTTGATGTCGTACCTGGCTAATATTCGGGCAGCGGGCAGTCGGGACACGCACAAACGGCCCATCGTAGTTTGCGATTGGCACAACATCGAATCTGAATTGATGCAGCGATATAGTGAGAGAGAACCGGGCCGTTTTCGTAGAGCTTATGCCCGCAGAACTGCGCGATTGATGAGTGAGTTCGAGAAGCGCGCCCTGCGCGACTTTGATGCACACATCGTGGTCAGTCAGAGAGACGCAGACCGGATGCGAGTAATCAATCCCAATGCCCGTATCTTCGTCATCGAGAATGGAGTCGACACAGGGTTCTATTCTGATCTCGAAGGAAAAGCGGAATCACCCGCGCGCCGAATCGTCTTTGTCGGTTCAATGGATTATCACGCCAACATTGACGGTGCGGTGAATTTCGCGCGCGCAGTCTGGCCACGGTCGCGCGAACTTCAGCCGGATTTGATCTTTACCATAGTGGGCAAGGATCCGGCGCCCGATGTGCGCGAGCTCGCTCAACTACCTGGCATCGAAGTCACTGGAACGGTTAGTGATGTGCGTCCATTTTATCGCGAGGCAATCGCGGCGGTGGTTCCGCTCAAAGTCGGTGGCGGCAGCCGTCTGAAGATCCTCGAAGCGATGGCGGCAGGGGTTCCGGTCGTATCAACTACACTCGGAGCGGAAGGACTGGATGTGCAGCATGACAAAAATATCGTCATCGCCGACACGAACGAAGAACTTGTTGAATCACTCAATAGTCTGGTCTCGAATGAAGAGAGGCGCCAGCATCTTAGTGCTGCAGGACGCGCGCTGGTTTCCAGATTCTATGACTGGTCACGGCTTGGCGCTTCACTCTTTAACGCTTACGAAGAGTTAATAGGAAACTAGTATCGGGGATCTGGGTTTTGTTTGATCAGCAAAGAGAATCAAAGAAAATGCGTCTCATATTTCGCGACTCTTGGTGTGGATTCATGGATCGCTTTGCTCTCGGCAGAGACGAGGTCCACTAAATCACACGAAAGCGCACGAAAACCAAGCTTATTAAGTAGGTGGAAAGCGGACGCGAGCGATCCGATCTGAACCAAACGACTCAACCATGTCCAAACCCATCAAACTTCTCACCATCGTCGAAGCGACAACCATCAATGCAGTCGCCAAAACGGTGCTGGAGTTTTATCGTACGGTGTGTGAACTTTCCCGAATGCATGACTTTCCCGTCATTGAAGGTTGCATTGCGACGTTTGACCGGCAACGTGATAGTACGCGGCCAAGCGATTTTGTCGCAGCGGCCCGCGCAGTGGGCTTGGACGTCGAGGTTATTCCCGAGCACCGGCGTTTCGATCTTAGCGTCATTCCTGCTCTTCGCCGCATCGTTCAGACTCGGGAACCTGATTTGATAATCACCAACTCAGTGAAGTCCCATTTCCTGACGTGGCGATCGCGTCTATGGCGGAAGCATCCCTGGGTCGCGTTCCATCACGGGTATACCGACACTGATCGAAAGATGCGCCTTTATAATCGGCTTGACCGCTGGTCGTTGCCGCACGCTGATCGCTTGGTGACAGTATGTCATGTGTTTGCAGAAGAGTTGGCGATCTCGACGGGCGTTTCGATCGACAAAATTTCAGTCCAACACAATTCGATTCGACGCCAGCCCCCGGTGAGCGCGGCAGATGTCGAGACTTTGAGAGGACGTCTTGGGGTTAGCGACCGCGAATGCGTGGTACTTTCGGTAGGCCGATTGTCGCGCGAGAAAGCGCACCTCGATCTAATTGAAGCCTTCAAGCGCCTGCGCGAAGCAAAACCCGACCTCTCGCTCAAGCTGGTAATTGTTGGCGATGGACCTGAGCGTTCAAGATTGGAAGCTGCGGTCGAATCAATTGGGTGTAAAGAGAGCGTCGTCTTCACTGGTCAGGTAAGCGACATCCGCCCTTTCTATGCGATGGCGGATGTCTTTGTGCTGCCATCACACAGCGAAGGCTCGCCCAATGTCCTGTTAGAAGCGATGGCGGCGACTCTTCCGATTGTGGCAACCGGAGTGGGCGGCGTACCCGAGATGGTTGCCGACAACGAAAGCGCGCTGCTGGTTCCGCCAAACGATTCGCCATCACTCGCTGCGGCAATCTCAGACTTGTTGATCGACAGAGTCCGGGCTCAACGGTTGGCAACGAACGCAGGCATTCTGGTGGATACACAATACGCTTCGGAAAACTATGTTCGATCGTTGGTCGAGATTTATTCTGAAGTAATTGAACGACGACGGATGCATTAGTCGCACAGACCTCAGTGCCCTCGACGCGTAGCGTCGCGTGAGTCTGGCCCGGCGTTTGAACGCCGGGATCAGTCGTTTCACATTACTCTTCGTCGCATAGCGACGATTGAATGCGCGAGGTCTCAGGCGTCGCTTCGCGACGCGAACTCTTCTGTGCCGTTTCTCCCGGCCTTTTAAAGGCCTGGCTAAATATTCATAGCGACGCTACGCCTCGAAAGGGACTGGTCAGACTTTCCTAAAAGCGGTTCAATATCGCATCCAGTAATAGATCAATTTCACATACTCGCCTGCGACAACCTTCCAGCCCCAACGTCGCCACCACCAACGTGAAGGCGCAGGCGTATGCCAACCGGTCGGCGGACAATCAATTACTAGTTCAATGCCGCTGCCTTCGCACGCGTGACGCAGAGACCAAAGCGTGCGCCGCGTATGATAAGCAGAAGTAACAACCAGCAGCCGCTTTAATTGGTGTGCGCTGGCATAGTCTCTTAGGCCCACGCTTTCTTCGTAAGTACCTAAAGCTATATCGGAAACAACCTGGATCTTTGATTCCGGAACACCAAGCCGCTGCAACTCTCTCGCCGCCAACTCATAGAAATACGGATTGCGCTCTTCCTTCTTATCCCAACCGCTCTTCAGGCTGTCGTTCGTGAGGATGACAATTGGCGCGCGTCCTTCGCGATAGAGCTTGGCTGCCCAATCCGCTCGTTCACGGTAAGTCGCGGAGCCACTCATCACTACGATCGCGTCAGCCGAAGCTAACTCTGACTTGACTATTAGAAGGTGCGCAGCGGCCCACGACACTATCAGCCACAGCGCGATCGCACTGAGCAAAGTGATCAGTAAAATGAGCCGTCGTTTCGCTTTTCCTTGGGCGCGGGCTTTGACAGCTTTGTTGACGAACCGAGAGCTCGGCGTCAGGACTTCTATTCGTTCAGTCGCCATTCGTGGCCAATCCGTGATGGAGCAGACTTTTGTGTCGACAGCAACTCGTCATACAAGTCGAGAGTGTTCTCAAGATGCCGTTCCCCGGAAAACTTTTCGGCAGCGATTAACTTGCCGCGCTCGCCCATTGCGCGCGCGCGTTTGGGTTCATTCAGAAGGTCGACGATGCGTGCGGCCATCTTTTCGTCATCACCCGACTTCACCGTGTAGCCCGTCTCGTCTTCGGCGATTGCCTCCCGCGCGCCACCTACATCAGTCGCCACGACGGGCAGGCCGGCGGCCATGTATTCCAGGATCGCATTGGCGAAGCCTTCGGCCTTTGAACTCAGGGCGCCTATCTCAGAAGCAAACAATAAATCGGCGACGTTGTCACACCTGCCAATGAAGAATACGTCGTCCTGGATTCCGAGTTGGCTTGCGAATTGACGCAAGGTCTCCATCAATTCACCTTCGCCGGCGATCGCAAAACCTGCCTTCGGAACCGCAGCCCGCACGCGCGCGGCGGCGCGCAAAAACATGGGATGATCTTTCACGGGATTGCGCAGGTTCGCCACAATGCTGATGTAACGGCGATCGGATGGCAGACCAAATTCGGCCAGTGCTTCCTCTCGCCGCAGACCATCGCGAACTTTCAGACGCCCCAGATCAAGACCGTTGTAATGCTGGATGATGCTTGCCGGACTAACACCTTCACGGATCAATTGACTCTGCACTACCAGACAGTTGGCGATGACTCGGTGGGACAGTCGAAAGGCCGCCCGCTCTGCGCGCTTTTGCAACGGACTCCTAAAGCCGTCAGTCTCGCCTTTCGAAGTAACGCGGGCGCGCACGC
>Ga0137359_10000652_pt1 | contig 26263 bp, 19 predicted proteins | sample Mad1_40_16metaG_FD_108281 | JGI IMG/M metagenome (GOLD analysis project Ga0137359, IMG submission 108281) | Vadose zone soil microbial communities from Angelo Coast Range Reserve, California, USA - Mad1_40_16 metaG | ecosystem: Environmental > Terrestrial > Soil > Vadose zone | place: USA... | reverse complement strand
CCTGCGTTACGGCGGTTCGCTGAAATGGGATCATTTCGCCCATTGATTCGTGCCAAACTGGCGAAAATCAATCGTCATTCCTGTTCCTTGTATGTCCGCTACCAAGCCGAGCCGGAAACGGTTAAAGCCGATTCGGTGGTGTTCATCAACGCGCGGGAGCCGCAGCGGGACCTTTATGACGGCCTGCGGCGGAGCGGCTTCGAGAATAGCCGCAATCTCGTGATTGTGGGAGACGCCCGTGCCCCCCGCGACCTTCAATTCGCGATAGCTGAAGGTCATCGGCTTGTGCGGGCGATGGTATAACAGGCTGCAGGCGGTCCGACCGTCGTGGGCACTGCCGCTGACGTCGCCGATCATGTCTGGAGCTGATGGGCGCGGCACTACGCAATTCCGTTGTCACTTTGTGCCCTGACCGCAAATTCGCCCAACACCCGACGGAGTAGGAGTGCGTCCGGTGACTACGATAACTGAATCCCTTGCCACACTTCCGATCATGCTCCGCCACCACGCGGCGGTTCGCGGTCGGGCGCCCGCGCTGATCGAAGGCGATACGGTTCTGTCCTATGGAGGGTTGCTGGTGGCAGCCTCGCAGGTGGCGGCGGGACTGCAGGCGGCGGGCGTGGCGCCCGGCACGCGGATCGCCTACCTGGGCAAGAACAGCCGCGCGTATTTCGAGCTGTTCTTCGGCGCGGCCCTTGCCGGCGCGGTCATGGTTCCCATTGGCTGGCGACTCGCCAATGTCGAGATCACGCATATCCTGGACGATGCCGTGCCCGCGCTGCTGTTCGTCGAAAAGCCGTTCCTCGAACTGGTGGCCATCATCAAATGCCCCACAATCGCGATCGAGGCTGGCAATGACGGATTGGCTGCGTGGCGTGCGGGCTTCGCGCCGCAGGATCCGATGTATCCCGCCAATGCCGATAATGTCGCGTTGCAGCTCTACACGTCCGGCACCACCGGCCTCCCCAAAGGCGTGATGTTGACGCACGGCAACCTTCTCCGCCCGCGCGAGGCGAGCCGACAAGCGGACCTTGCATGGGAACAGTGGACCGATGCGGATGTGAGCATCGTGTCGATGCCGATTGCCCACATCAGCGGTACTGGCTGGGCCGTTCACGGTTTCTATCCCGGCGCTGCTGGAATCATTGTGCGCGATTTCGAGCCGGCTACGATCCTCACCCTGATCGCAAAGGCGAGCGTCACGCGCATATTCCTGGTGCCCGCAGCGTTGCGCATGGTCGTTGATACGCCGGCGCCGAAAGGAATTGAGTTTACGACTCTGCGCTGCATTGCATATGGCGGCTCACCGATCGATACCGCAACAATAGCGGCGGTACAGGCGCGTTTTGGCTGCGATCTCGTCCAGTATTACGGCATGACCGAGAACACTGGCTCGGCAACTGCGTTGACGCCCGCCGACCATCGTTCGGGGAACGCGACGACAATGGCGTCGGCGGGTCGCGCATTGCCGGGCGTCGACATTGCGATTCTAAACGCAACGGGTGAACGGGTGCCGAACGGTGAACTGGGGGAAATCATAGTTCGCGGATCGGGGGTGATGGCCGGGTACTGGAATCAACCCGAAGCGACCGCTGAGACCATCGATCCCGATGGCTGGTTAAGGACGGGCGATGTCGGTGAGATGGACGGCGCCGGGTACGTCTACGTCCGCGACCGGCTGAAAGACATGATCATCACCGGCGGCGAGAACGTTTATGCGGTGGAGGTCGAGTCCGTACTTGCCCTTCACCCCGGCGTCGGCGAAGTCGCAGTGATCGGCACACCGGATGCACGCTGGGGCGAAGCAGTGACAGCAGTGATTGTACCGCGCGGCAACGCCACGGTCACCGCGCGAGCTCTCGCGGCCTGGGCCCGCGGCCAACTAGCGGGCTACAAGACGCCGCGCCGCGTTATCTTTGTCGACGCCCTGCCGCGCAACCCCTCCGGCAAGGTGCTGAAGCGTGTCCTGCGTCATACTTATGGTGCTACAACTGCCTGATGGGCACACCGTTCGGTTCTCTCGATTGGCATTCGCGCTACCAAGCGCATATGACTCATTGCAACGTGGTAGCCATATGATGGCGATGGTCCGGACTATGCAGGCAGGATTTCCCTAAGAAACTGCCGAACAACGGGGGCAACTTCGCTTGCCCGCGCTACCAGGAACAAGTGGCCGTCATCGATCACGTAAAGCCGGGTCTTTGGAATGAGCCAGGCCATAATCTTCGCGTTAATGACCGGAACGATTGGATCATCGGTGCCCGCCATCAGTAGCGTGGGTTGACGTAGCGAGCGCAACCAGAAAATGCTGGTCCATCCCCAGGCTGCGAGGAGCTGATAGGTATAGCCGCGCCCTCGCGGCGGCTGGATGTGCCTTATGTGTCCGAGCAGCAATTCGGGCTTCTTGCGGAAGGTACCGCCATAAAGACTGGGCCCGACCTTACCAAGGTGCGCGCGGTCGAGATAGCGGCGAGGGCTCAATAGATGGCCAATAGCCGAGAGTCGCCCCGGAATCATAACCGCGCCTGGAGCGGTCGCTGCCAACACGAGGCGTCGGCAGCGCTGGGGATATTGGCGAGCGAACTGCTGCGCCAAGGCTCCTCCCCACGATACCCCGAGTACGTCGATCTGTCCGGTGTAGCCAAGCTGGGTCATCAGTCGGTCCGCCAATGACGCCATCGTGAATAGCCGATAGGGAAGGAGCGGCGCGGGAGAACCGCCGGTGCCTGGCACGTCAAAAACCACCGACTCAATGTCCCCTAGCGCGGCCGTGAAGGGCTCGACCAACTCCAGGTTGGCGCCGATACCATTAAATATGAGCAGGGGCGGGCTTTCTGGTAAACCTCGGCGGATTCCGACTCGAACGCGTTGCCCATCGACTTCAATCGTAACGATCTCGGTGCGCGGAATGCTGCTGTCTGCAGCGCGCATATCTCCTTGATTCGCAGACGCGCTCACCATCCTATTGGGTCTGGGTTCCTGTCCGTGTGGCCACGCCTTTGGATATCGCAGTCCTCAACTCCTCGATGTTTTCGCGGGTGCGCCGGCTCACCGTATCGAAGGCGTCAGCCTGCGACTTAAGTGCAATGTCCGCAAGTTCGCCTATGTTGGACAATGCCTTTTTGGCGGCTTCCTTCACGGCGTCCACCCTGTTACCATCAGTCCCCGCCTGTGCGCTCAAAACACTTCTGAGATCCTGAAGGGTGTTGCGCAGCATATCCGCTTGTTTGTAAGCCATGGACCGTGCGCCGTCTTGGGCAGTGCGTGTCACTTCGAGGAGCGCCTCCACATCCTTTCGCCTCCCTTGGAGCGCGCCGTTAAGATCGAGGCCCGGCACTTTGAATTTCTGAATCAAGTTGCTAATGTCGTCAATGAGTTTCGATGAATGCTCCATGATGGCTCTCCCGGAATTAGTTGTGAATTAAGTGAGCTGGCGCGGCAACAAGCTACGTCATGGCTTTAAATTAATGCAATCCCCCAAACGGGGGATTGGTCCCGCGCGATGCGTCGCCCCAAACGGGGGATTGGTCGGACCCGTGCGATGCGCGTCCGAAGGTCGCTCAAGCGTCAGGTCCTGACCAGACCGAGGCTTTGGGCGCGCGCGACGGCCTGCGAGCGTTTGGTGACGGAAAATCTGACAAAGATGTTCTTCAGATGTGTCTTGACGGTTTCCGGGGTGATGCCGAGCGATCGCGCGATTTCTTTGTTCGTTTGACCCGCGGCGATCAGCTCGATGATATTTCGTTCCCGAGGGCTCAACGACTCCTTGATACCTGACGATAGGCCTTGCGTGGGCTCGTAGATGTGGCGCCAGCCAGCCATCAGTCGGTTGACATAGGGCTTGATCTCGTTGAATGGCGCGGTACGGTCCGCGCGCTCCAGACTCTGCTGCAGAAGCGTGCCGATTTCCCAGCCTTGATCCAATATGGTCCGATAGAGCCCCACCGGCGCACCGGCGTTCAGGACATTGCCAAAAGCGGCCACCGCCTTATCGGGTTCATTGGCGGCGATGAGCGCGACCGACAACGCCGTCCCCAAACGCGATGCGAAGTACAAGTCGCGTCCGAGCACGGCCTCATCGAGAAGCTTGGTCAAAATGGGGGCGGCATCTCGCGGCCGGTTTTCCGCCGATGCAAGCGCTGCGCGTGCGAGTGCCAGGTAGTTGTGAATCGCAGACCAGGCGCAACGAACGGATACCGGATATTCTTCCGCCAGCCGCTCCAGGCGGATGACGCATGCGGAGGCCTCGATCATTCGCCCTTCAACGATATAGAGACGGAGCCGTTCCACCAATGCGGCTGCGACCAGCCTGCCCCATCGCCGGCTAAGCCCGAGCATTTCCGCCCGCTCCAATAGAGCGTAGGCGCGCTCAAAATTCCGGGCTGCGGCGGCTATGCGCGACAGGACCACGTACGCACGCAGCACGCACTCGAGCATGCCGATGGTGTTGATGTTATGCAGGCGGTCAACGATCATCGATTCCGCCTCGGCTAATCGCCCTTGTTCGTAGCGAATTTGGGCAAGCAGTACCTCCGGCAACGCCGCGGCCGCGGACTGTGGTCCCACATAATGCTTGGCTAGTCTCGTCGCTTCCAAATATTGATTTTCCGCAACGTCGAAGTGAAGTTGCTGAAGTGCCACCAACCCCAGAAACGACAGCCGGTAAATTGACGAAAAGACGTTTCTCTTGTCTTCCTCGAGGGAATAGGGAACCCATGGTGCCGCGTAAAAATTCTCAAGGCGGCGGCCCTGCCAATAACAGAAGCGCAGCACGTTCGACAGAACATTTGCAGTCCACGGATCGGTCGGCTTTTGTCCGAGGCATGCTTCGGCCAGGGACAGTGCGTTTTCGGAGTCGTCCCGCAAGGCTGTCGCCGTGGAACGTACGGCGTGACATTCACATCGGAGTTGCTCCGCGTTCGATGCAGTGACATTGGTCAAATTCCGCTCGATATCCGCCAACAGCAGCACCGCCTCATCGAAACGCATGGCGAGCGCCAAGCCCCAGGCAATCGCCAGCCGAATTCTGGTTTGACCGTGCATGAGGCGAGTGGGCAAGTGACGCTGCCAGCCCAACAGAGTGATCAGGTCCCCTTTTGTCACCAGTGCCATGGCGCAGTTTTCGATCCAAGTCATCGCGCGATCCAGGTCCCCGGCCGCGATCGCGTGCTTGACGGCATCGGTCCATAACTCTGCGGAGGCGTACCAGCGATACGCGCGGCGATGCAGTTCCAAAAGCTCCCCGCCGTATCGAGCCTCGAGCCTTCTGTAAAGATAGTCCGCCAAGAGGTGGTGATAACGATACCAACCGCCGTCCGCATCCAGTGGTTCAAGCAGCAATTGCCGGCTCGCCAGGGATTCGAGCAGTTCACGGCTTTCCGTTGCGCCCGTTACGGCCTGGCAAAGCGGCGCGCTGAGGCGATCCAGAATGGCGGTGCGCGACATGAACTTGACCGTTTCGTCCGGCAATCTGGCAAGCATATCCTCGAGATAAGCGGCGAACGGCCGCGATGCGCCGGACAGCGCGCGCACGTGCTGTGCGATGTCTTCCTCGTGCCAGAGGGTGGCGGAAGCAGCAATCCGCAGCGCCGCCGGCCAACCCTCAGTCGTCGCGTGCAAGAGAGTTACGTCGGAGAGCTCCAATCGGCCGCTTTGCTCTTGCTCGAGAAAATGGCGAGTCTCGTCGAAGGCGAACCTCAACATTGAGGTGTCGATTTCCAGCAATTGATTCCGGATATGCAATCGAATCATCGATATGGTGGGCTGTGAGCGCGTCATGAGCACCAGATGAAAATTGGATGGCGCGTGCTCCAACAAGAACGATACGGCTTCGTGGATCGACGGATGCGTAACGCAGTGGTAATCGTCCAGGAAGAGATAAGCCTCCTCCTCGAAATCGGCCAGTTCGTTTATCAACGTCGAGGTTACCGCCTGCGGGGCGACGAGAGAAGTCTCCGAGATCAGTCCGAGCGCGGCGCTGCCGATGTCCCCACAGCTGTGATGCAACGCTGTGGCGATATAGTAGAGAAAGCGAATCGGCTCATCGTCGTCAGGTTCCAGCGCGAGCCAGGCGACCCGATTTCCGTTCCGGCGCAACCGCTCCGCCCATACGATCGCAAAGCACGTCTTGCCGAATCCCGCCGGCGCCTTGATAACGATGAGCTGTTTCGATTCGGCCGGCGCGACGACATTCAGCAGTCGGGTGCGCTCCATCAGCTGCGCCGGAATGCGGGGGAGCAGTACTTTGGTGGCGAGTGGAAAGAGTAGTCTGTTTGGCACTTTCGAATTCACCGGGCACCCGAGAACCCCGCTGCCGCTTCCCATTTGGGGGATGCCGCGTCGCCCCGCAGTCTGTTGAAAATACGTCCCATACAACACCGCTAAGCAAGAACGGCCGCTGCAAAAGATCGTGTGGCCGCTCCGGGGGGCGCAGTGAACTTCAAATATTCGAGAGTCCCCCGGGGACATATTAGGCCCAAAACCACCATCGCGGCAGGAAATTGCATCATCCGGAGATGTTCACATGAGTGCTGAGCTCAAAGCCGACCAGGCCGAATCGAATCGCTTCGCCATACATAAGCTCGGGCCGCTGGGGGCCGAGCCGGAGTTCTCCGAGGACGCGCGCATGGTCCAGGAATCCGTTCACCGATATGCCGAGCAGGTGATGCGCCCGATTGGCATCAAGCTCGATCGGATGTCGCCGGAAGAGGTTATCGCCCCGAAGTCTCCGTATTGGGAGGCTCGCGAGAAGTTTCTCGAACTCGGGTTTGGTGTCGAGGCGCTGCTGGGGCTGCCCCCCGCCGAACGGGCCAAGACCATGTGCATCTTGTTCGAGGAGCTTGGATGGGGGGATTCCGGCCTGGCTATTTCGTTTGGCGCCGGCATGCTTGCATCCTTGATGAGCCACCTCATGGGAACGGACTTCCTGCGCCAATGTGCTCCCGACTCCACGCTCGGTTGTTGGGCGATTACCGAGCCGGATCACGGCTCCGACATACTCGACGCCAGCGGGATGATTTTCAACACGCAAGGCAATTACGGGCGCCCCAATTGTATTGCGACCCTGACTGGCGATGACGTGATCATCACCGGGCAGAAATCCGCATGGGTTTCGAACGGGACGATCGCCGGAGTCTGCCTTCTGTACTGCGCGGCGGACAGCGGTTCGGGACCGGACCCTCGCCGCGGATGCGTGGTCATCGTTCCCCTGGATGCAAAGGGCGTGACTCGAGGCAGGCCTCTCGACAAGTTTGGTCAGCGGGCGCTCAACCAAGGCGAGATTTACTTTGACAATGTAAAGCTGTCGAAGAATCACGTTCTCGCGGGGCCGGACCAGTACCAGGATGCGGTGTACGCCGTTCATACCTTTGCCAACGCCCTTATGGGAACCGTTTTCACGGGTTGTGCCCGCGCCGCCTTTGAGTTGGCGCATGGCTATGCGCATGAACGTAAGCAGGGCGGGCTTCCGATCATCCGGCACCAGTCCGTGGCTTATCGGCTCTTCCACATGTTTCGAAAAGTTGAGGCGGCCAGAGCGCTGACGCACCGGGTCGTGCATTACAACTTTTCCTCCCCGCACCCGTCATTGCACGCGGCAATGACCGCCAAGACTACCGCTACGCAGACCTCGTTCGAAGTAGCGAGCGACGCGCTGCAGATTTTCTGCGGCAACGGCCTCACGCGTGATTATCCCATCGAGAAGATTCTTCGCGATGCACGGGCGTCCTTGATCGAGGACGGCTGCAACGAAGTATTGGCAATCAAAGGCGGCTACTACCTGATTGATCCTGACCTGCTGTGATCCGGCGAGATCCATAGGTTATTGAGAACACCTTAAAGGGGAGTGGACATGACGCAGGAATACGAGGTGGTGATTTACGGTGCCAGCGGATACACGGGCAAGCTCACTGCCTGGAAGCTTGCGGAGCGGGGAATTCCATTCATAGCCGCCGGACGCAGCCAAGCACGTGTCGCGGAAGCGATGGAAAAGGTTCCCGAACTCCGGGGACACGATTACATGTGCGTCGGAGTTGCCAACGAAAAAGAAGCCCTCACCGATTTATTCAAAGGCAGAAAGGTTGTCATCAACATTGTCGGGCCCTTCATGCAGTTGGGGCGACCGGTGGTCGAAGCGTGCCTTGCGGCTGGGTGTCATTACTTCGACACGACCGGGGAAACCGACTGGATGACGCTGCTCAAGAAGCAGTTCGGGTCCGCATTTGCAGCCAAGGGACTGGCGTTGTGCCCGGGAAATTCCTACATGTGGGCGGAGGGCAAGCTGGCGACGGAAATCGCCTTGGAGACGCCGGGAATCGACACGCTGAATGTCGTCTATCTTGCGGATTCCGATGTGAGCGTTGCCTCGGCGATGTCCTTCATGCGCATGTGCACGAAACCACAATACTTTCTAAAAGACGGAGAGCTGGCGCAATGGCCGTGGGCGACCTCCTACTTGGTGCAGGTTCCCGGCGAGCATGTACTATTTCACGCGCTGCCCTGGAGCGGCGGGGGAGAGCCGATCTGGTATGAAGGGCATCATCGGGTGCGCAACTGCCAGCTGCTGGTGTCCTTCCGGAACCAGGAGCGGTTCAACGCCGTTATCGGTCTGCTGAAGAAATTCGAGGCCGAGTGCAGGCATCTCGATTTCGCCGAGCAAGAGCGGATAACCAACGAATGGGGGCAGGGGATCGCTGCGGTCGAGCCTGCGCGCGAGGTCCCCGAAGTCAACCGTTGCATCCTGTCGTGCGAAGGACGCGGCAATACGAAATCAGTGAGTGTCATCCTGCGCGGCAATTCGCCTTACGCGCAGACGGGAGTGTTCGGCGCGGAGGCAGCGAGGCGCGTACTGCGCCGTCAATTGCTCGCCACCGGCTTCGTATCGCCGGCGCAGGCCTTCGGTGCCCGGAATCTGATCGCTGCGCAGGCGGAAGAAGGATACCTATCTTATGAGGTCACGAGTCATTAGGCGCGCGTGACCATCCGGACGAGATCGGCTTCAACGGCGATGAGGGAGCGGCATGAGCACACAAGTTTTTGTAGCCGGGGTGGGCATGACTCCCTTCGGCAAGCATCAGGACAAGAGCATCAAACAGCTCACGCAGGCGGCCGTGGAGCGTGCGCTTGACGACGCGGGCTGCGCGAAGGGGCAGCTCCACGCGGTGTTCTTTGCCAATTCCACGCAGGGGCACATGGAAGGGCAGGACATGATCCGCGGCGAGCTTGCCTTACGCGCGATGGGCGTGCAGGGACTCCCCGTGGTGAACGTGGAAAACGCCTGCGCCAGTGCCAGTTCCGCGTTTCACCTGGCCGTGAACTACGTAAAGGCCGGCGCTGCCGACATTGTACTCGCGGTCGGGGCGGAGAAGATGTTCTCGGCTGACAAAGCGCGCAGCTTCAGTGCTTTCGACGGTGCCTGGGATGTACACGACACGGATTCCGGCAAGCGCAAACTGCTGGAGATGGGTCAGGGAATAGAACCTCCTTCCGGAAGCATGTCGCCGAAACCATACAGTGTGTTCATGGATATCTATGCATCCATGGGCCGAATGCACATGCGTGAATTCGGCACGACCCAGCGCCACTTCGCTGCCGTTGCCGCCAAAAACCATCAGCATTCGGTCCACAATCCGCTGGCCCAGTACCAAACCGCATATACGGTGGAGGAAATCCTCGCCGCCGCACCGATCACCTATCCATTGACGCTACCGATGTGCTCGCCCATCAGCGACGGGGCTGCCGCGGCGATCGTTTGCAGCCAAGCGGGGCTTTCCATGCTCAAAGGACGATCGGCGCGGCAGGCCATTCGTGTGCTTGCCACGGTGATTCAGACCGGCAGCGATCGTCCGCCCGCCGCCCTTGATCAGCACCTGGTGAGGCTTGGGTCCAAGAGAGCCTATGAACAGGCCGGTCTGGAAGCGAAGGACGTCTCTGTGGCCGAAGTCCATGATGCCACGGCGATCGGCGAAATCATCCAATCGGAAGTGCTGGGACTGTGCGACTCCGGGACGGGCGGACCCATGGCGGAGCGTGGTGAAACCTCTATTGGGGGACGGATTCCCATCAACCCCTCGGGCGGTCTGGAATCCAAGGGGCATCCGATCGGAGCAACCGGCCTCGGCCAGATCCACGAGCTCGTCACCCAACTTCGAGGTGAAGCGGGGCGGCGCCAAGTACATGGCGCGCGAATCGGGTTGGCCGAGAACGGCGGTGGATTGTGCGGCGTGGAGGAGGCTGTGGCCTGTATCACGATTCTCGCAAGCTGATAACGAACCGGGAGAGGGGCGTCGGCGATGAGTATCAGAACAGAAAACATCTTGGCGAATGTGATCGCAAATCGCGTTGAAACGACCCCCGACGTCGATGTGCTGACGATCGAGGGAGCCGGTGTTCGCCTGGACGAGGTGCGCACATACCGGAGGCTGTGGGAGAACGGGCAACGCCTGGCGCAAGCACTCGTCGACCTGGGATTGCAGCCGGGCGAACATTTCGCGCTGTTGATGGCCAACCAGGCCGAGTTTGTCGATGCCATGGTCGCCGCGTCGATCACCGGCACGGTGTTCGTGCCGATCGATCCGCGCGCCAAGGGCGACAAGCTGCTATTCATGCTGGATAACGCTTGCTGCCGAGGGGTGATTGCGGCGGATTACACGCTCGACAACCTGGCGGAGGTTCGCAGCCGGTTGCAGCGACTGTCGTGGGTCATCGTTGTCGAGACCGATGAATGCAAGAAACCGCTCTCGGACTTTGCGGGCGTCATCGCCTATCGCGACGCCCTGCCCAACAGTGTCCCGAATGTGAATATCCGCGCCCGGGACCCGGAAGGCGCAATGCAGCTCATCTTTACCTCCGGCACCACCGGCGATCCGAAGGGAATCGTCATGACCCACCGCCGCTACTGCGAGACCGCGGCGGCCGTGGCGAAGATCTTCGGCTACGCACCGGGCGATCGTCCGTACTCGGGTCTGTCGCTGACCCATGCCAATGCTCAAATTTTGACCCTCGGCGCTTCGCTGCTCCTTGGGCTGCGAGCGGTGTTCTCGCGCAGGTTCACAAAATCGCGATTGTGGGATATCACGCGAAAGTACGGCGCGACGACATTCACCCTGCTGGGTGGCATGACCACTGCGGTCTACAGCGAGCCGGTAAAGTCGAATGACGCCGACAACCCGGTCCGGTTCGTGGTCTCCGCCGGCATGCCGTCGGCAATCTGGACGGATTTTGCGCGGCGCTTCAATGTCGAGATCGTTGAGTTCTACGGTGCTGCCGAAGGCGGTCTGACGGTCAACCCGATGGGTGTCGGCCCGGTCGGCAGCATCGGTAAGCCCGTGCCGTCCCTGACCCACCGCATCGTAGACGAGAACGGTAAGGACTGCCCGTCGGGCGTCCCGGGCGAGTTGCTGTTCCGCCATGCCGACGGCGCACCCTTCAAAGTCGAATACTTCGGCAATGCCGAGGCGTCTGCCGACAAATGCCGGAACGGTTGGCTGCACATGGGAGACATCGTTCGTCAAGACGATGCGGGCTGGCTGTACTACGAGTATCGCAAGGGTGGCGGCATACGGCACAACGGCGAATTCATAAGCCCCGCCGCCGTCGAAAAGGCAATCGCCGAGTGCGGCGCGGTTGACGACGCGTTCGTCTACGGCGTCAAGGCGGCCTCGGGAGCACCCGGCGAGAAGGACGTCGTCGCGGCAATCGTACCCAAAGATCGCGCGAGCTTCGACCCGCAGATTATCTTTCGCACCTGCCGGGCCAAGCTCGACGCCAATTCTGTTCCTGCCTGCCTGCAGGTGGTGGACGAGATCCCCAAGACCGCTTCGGAAAAGCCGCTGGAGCGCCTCCTGGTCGAAATGTTGGAGCGCAACAAGCACCAAGCCCACTTCGAATCCCGAGAGATGAATTGAGATGAGCCCCAAGCAGTTTCGCCACCGCCTCGCAGAATTCATCGTCGGCCATCGGTGGTTGGTGCTTGCCGCCATGACGCTGCTCACGGCCTTCTTCGCCGCAGGTGTGGCGAGGATGGATGTGAGGACCATTTTCTCCGATTTGTTTCCGAAGAATCATCCGTTCGTCAAGGTTTACAAGGATCACCAGAATTTCGGCAATCCGCTCACCGTCACGTTGATGGTTCGTCGCACCGACGGACGAGACGTGTTCCAGGCGGACACCATGGACAAGGTGTGGCGAATATCCAGGGATATCGATCTCGCACCCGGAGTGGACCATGACCAGGTCCTGTCGATCGCCACTCCGAAGGCGCGCTATACCGTCGTCACCCCGGATGGGATTTTTTCGAACCCGATCATGGACGATCATCCACCCACCACGCCGGAGGAACTGACCGAGGTGCGCCATCGGGTCAATGAGTCGCCGGGAGCACGGACGTTCCTGGTGTCTGCGGATGGTTCGTCGACCATCATCAACGCCACGTTCATTGAAAAACGGGTCGACTACGGCGAACTGTTCACGTACGTGCAGAACCTGGTCAAACGCGAACGGGATGCCCATCACCAGATCTACGTCGCGGGTTTTCCGATAATGACGGGTTGGGTGTATGCCTTCGGCTCCGACACGAAGAAGATATTTGCCGTGACGCTGATACTGATGTTCGGCGTCCTGGCGTTCCACATGCGCAACATCGCCGGCATCGTGACCCCGATGGTGGTGAGCACAGTGTCGGCCATCTGGGGTTTCGGGCTGGTTGGATGGCTGGCCCAACCCGTGGAGCCGCTGCTGATGGTGGTTCCGCTATTGCTCATCGCACGCTGTTTCAGTCACTGCGTGCAAGCCACGGAACGGTACTACGAACTTCTACATGAATTGAAGGACAAACGGCGAGCCGCGCAATTGTCGCTCGTGTCCTTGGTGTGGCCGGGGACACTCGGTATCTTCACCGACGTCTGCGGCCTGTTCCTGGTTGCGCTCGCGCCAATCCCGGCCATGCAACGCTTCGCGTTGTTCACCGGATTCTGGGCGGTGAATCTAGTTCCGACCAGCGTCTTCCTGACTCCCGTGCTGCTCAGTTTGCTGCCGCCGCCGCAGAATCTGGAACACCTGCTCGCCAAGGGCGGCAAAGGCGGCCCGGTGCAGAGAGGCATGCACGCACTGCTGAACAGGCTAAGCACGCTTTCGCAAGGCAGGCCCGCTCGCTACACCGCCGCAGTGTTCGTCTTGTTGGGCGTCGCATCCCTGTGGATGATGTCGCGCGTTCAAGTCGGCAATCCGGTCGAAGGCAGCAATCTGCTGCGCCAAGACTCCGAGTTCAACACGGCGGTGCGGCAGATCAATCGGGAGTTTCCCGGCCTGATGACCATGGAAGTCATTTTCGAGGGCAAGCAGGGGAGGATCGTTCGCCAGTTCGACACGCTTCAATCCATGCAGCTGTTGCAGCACTGCCTCGAGAGCGGACCCAATCCGCCGACCGCAACTCTGTCGTTTGCGGATTACGCACCCGAAGCGAACCGGGTGTTCAACGGTGGTAATCCGAAATGGGCGCCGATCGATCCGGACGACGCGGCCGCCTCGGGTGCGGCAACGGCGCTGATGGCCGGCACCAACGCCAAGGCCTACCTGCACGTGACCGATTTCGAGCAGACCAACGGGACGGTGTCGTTGTGGTATCCCAATAACAAGCAAGCCACCGTGGATGCCGCGCTGGAGCAGGCCAGAAGGTGCGTCGCGAAGGTGGGTCCGGAACATCCGACATTCCGTATCCGGCTCGCGTCGGGGGCGATCGCCCTGCAACAGTCGATCAACGACACCGTGGCCCGCTATCAGTGGTACATCCTAGGGGCCTTAAATCTGGTCATCTTCATCGGCTGCTCTTTGGCTTACGGTTCCACGGTCGCCGGACTGCTGCTGCTGGTACCGGTCAATCTTGCCAACGCCTTTCTAACCGCTGCGATGGCGGTGGGCGGTTTGGGCCTGGACGTCAACTCGCTGCCCATTCTCGCCATCGGCATTGGCGTGGGCATTGACTACGGCATCTACTTGTTGACTCGCATCTGCGAGGAATACCACTTGGCTCATAGGAATATCGGCGAGGCCATTCGCGTGGCGTTGACCACTTGCGGGAAGGCGATTTTCTTCACGGCCAGTCTGATGACCATTGGCCTCGCCCCCTGGTATTTCCTGTCCGAGCTGAAGTTCCTCGCGGACATGGGCTTGCTGCTGGTCGTGGTCATGCTCATCAACATGGTGCTCGCACTGCTGTTGCTGCCCCTGCTGGTGTATCTGGTCAGGCCGAAATTTCTCGACGCGGATATCTCGGTGCTCTCCGAGGCGCTGGGGGACATGCATGCAGCAAAGGCAAGCCCGACTTGGCAACTATCCGGCGGAGAACTTCGCACTTAAACCAGGAGAAGACTCATGCACATCCGTAAATATGACTTCAATTACAGCCGTCGAGCGTTCATGGAGAAGGCCGCGCTGGGCGCCACCGCCGGGGTCCTGATGCCATTGTGGCCATTGATCGCCAACGGCGCGGACGCGACGAAGGCGTATCCGGATGAACTCCTGTCAATCGAGGCCTATACCAAAGGCAAGCTCAAGGCCGGTGACATGATCACTGTGGACAATGTTGAGGTGGTGAAGGAGCTGCTCGATCCCGTGGCGTACAAACATGTCAAGGAGATGGGCCGCCGCATCAAGATCGCCGCGTCGACCAAAGACATTACGCGACTGTATCCGAACGACTATTTGGAGGCGACGCTGAAGAACAAGGGCAAAGCCACGCTCGATAAGGACGGCAATGTGGTTACCCGAGACGGAAAGCCCTGGATCGGCGGCAACCCGTTCCCGGATGGCAAAGACGCTCTCGAGGTGTTCTCCAATCTGCTCTTATCATGGGGGCGACATGACAACTCCATGTATGCCGTCAGAGACTGGGAGATCGGGCCTGAAGGCGAATTGAGCTACCAGTACGACTTCGTCTGGGTGGAGGAGAACACGGTTGCGCGCATAGGCGCGGATGGCCCGTACCAGAAGGGCCAAGAGGAAAAGCTGCGGTTTCAGTCGGTATTCTTTTCCTCGCCGAATGATGTCAAAGGCACGTCCTATCTAAATACTTGGTATTACGATCAACGCAAGTTTCCCGACCTGGTGGGTTACCTGCCGGCGTTCAAGCGAGTCAGGAAGTTTCCGACCAACCAGCGCTTTGAACCGCTGGTTGCGGGAATGGCGCTGTATCTTTCCGACGCCTGGGCGTCCGGCGACCCCATGCTGACCTGGGGTAATTACAAAATCGTCGGTCGCGGCCCGTTCCTGGGAGCCATCTCAGGCAACTGGTATGGCGATCATCCCAATTGGGAGCACCCGGTTCACGGAGGTCCGAAGGGCAAGACGTTTTTCGACACCGAAATGGAACTCATTCCCGAGGTGATCATCGTTGAAGCCGAACCGACCGGTTTTCCGCGAGCGCCGGTAGGCAAAAAACGAGTCTGGATCGACGTGCGAAACATGATGTACGTCGCGTACGTGACCTTTGATCGGCGCGGCGAAGTCTTCAAGTCGTTTGAACCCCAATACAGCCTGTACGAGAAGGGTGGCGCGCGTGTCATGGATGGTCAGCACACCGCGTGGTCATGGACGGCCGTGCAATGCCACAACGTGCAGGACAATCGCATGACGCGCTTTGTACAGGCAAAGAGCGTGGCAGGGGGCTACGCATCGGGCTACAACCAGCGCGGCCTTTACGACCGGTACCTGACCGAGCAAGCCATTCAGCGCATCGGAACATGACTATGTCATGCAATTCGGCATGGGGGTGCTTGCTGCGCGGCGCGCTTCTCGTTTGCGGGACTGTTCATGCGTCGGCAGCGACGGAGGGCAACGGCGGCGACGCCAATACGATCTTTCATGCCACTGCGCACGATGCCTTGTACGACATCGCGTTCGAAGGACGCAACGGCATCGCGGTGGGCGCGTTCGGAATTGTACTGACATCGGAGGACGGCGGTTCGACCTGGCTCCGGCAGTGGACTGCACCGGATGCCATTGCCCTGTTGGGCGTTGCGATGCGCGCCGGCAAATGCGTGATAGTGGGGCAGATGGGCAGCGTGTTTGCCGCGGACGGCTGCCGGCAATGGAAGCCCGCCGCGGCCGTTACCAAGGCGCGGCTCGTTTCGGTCAGTGTGAACGGCCGTGGCGAAGCTTACGCGGTCGGTGCGTTCGGGACGATTCTCAAGTCCGCCGACTGGGGCAACACCTGGAAGCCGGTTCCGATGGATTGGAGTCACGTCACGGCGGATGGCGCCGAACCGCACTTATATGGCGTGCACCTGGGCGATGACGGCGTCGTTACGCTAGTCGGCGAGTTCGAACTCATTTTGCGCTCGCTCGACGGTGGAGTGCGGTGGACGGAATTGCACAAGGGCGAACGATCCTTATTTGCCTTGTATCTTGGAAATGACGGGAAGGGATATGCCGTCGGACAGGCCGGCGCTGTTCTCGGCACCTCGGATGGCGGTGCCACATGGCGGTCGCTTGACAGCGGTAGCACCGCGATTCTCACTGGTGTTGCCGCCGCGCCCAATGGGGGGATCGTCGCGACCGGTATCAATACGATTTTGTTCAGCGCCGACGGCGGCCGGTCCTGGGATTCCATGCGGTCGAAGCTGGTGAGCAATGCGTGGCACGAGGCGGCCGCGATAAGCGGGGATGCAAGCGGCAAGCGGCGAATCCTGACCGTCGGTGCGGGCGGGAGCATTCTGGAAGTCAATCGATAGCAGGGGAGAGGGTGGTGGGAAACACAACGTCAAAGGCCGTCGGGCGAATATTACTGGGAGCCGTGCTCGCGGCACCAACGTGGGGTTACGCGGCCGATTGGCAGATCACCGGGCTGGTTCGCGAGGAGGTCGCGGGACGCGACGGCAATATGGCAAATGCGACCAACCAACAAGGGAATCACTTCAATGGCGTGGCCGTTCCCAACGACGGTCTGGGCCCGTTCCTCGCACCCGGTCTCAGTCCCGCCACGCTGACGCGGCCTGCGTCGCTGCACGAAAATAATACGTGGAACCTGATCTCCACTCGCTTCGAAGTGAACTTCGACGGGAAGCTGTCCGATACTTTGGCCGTCCACATCAAGCTGCGCGGCTATTCGGATTTGGTGGGAGACGTCGATAGCGCTTTCAAAGATGTGAATCTCTTTGAACAGCAATTCCGCGGCAGCCACGGCGGCACCGTGACCGAACTTGCCGGCAAGCAGTGGACGCTCGACCTACCTGCCGCCTATCTCGACTACAACAATGGTCCGCTATGGCTGCGCCTCGGTAATCAACAAATTGCGTGGGGCGATGCGATTTTCTTCCGCGTCCTTGACGTTCCCAACGGCCTTGATCTGCGCCGTCACTCGATTTTGGACGTCGCAGCCGAGGAGTACTCGGATCTACGGGTAAGTTCCCCCAGTCTGCGCGGTAGTTATCGTTTCGCCGGCGACTGGTCGGTGGAAGGATTCACGGGGCTTTTCCAACCCACCATTCTGCCGAGCGCGAACTCGCCGTATAACACGATCCCTGCCCAATTCAATATCGAGCAGCGGCCAGGCTACGAGGCGGTAAAGAGCGAGTGGAACTTCGGCGGACGGCTGCTCGGAAAAATCGGCGAATTAGGTGTGCAGCTGATGGCCACCCACCGCCGCAACCCGGACGGCGTTTTTCGCTGGACCGATTCGAAGGCGGGAGTGCTGTCCGGTACACCGTATGCGGCGGGGACTGCCGGCGGCGTCTACAGCGCTGCGGAATGGTTTCAGTATGCCAGCCTCGCGGGCTTGGATGGTGCGCGAGGGCTGGCAGCGTCACTCAACGAATTCCCGGCGACCCTTGGACTTGGCTCTGCGGCCGTGGCGTCGGCCTGCGGGGCCAAAGTATCGCCAACGAAGCAAATCTCTTTCCCAACCAAGGCGTCGGCAACGTGCGTGCTCGATACATTTTTCGACCCCGTTGCCGGCTTCGGGAATTTGGTTGGTGTGCTCGCTCGGGACTATCCGCAGGAGAACGTCTTCGGCTTCGGCGCCAACTACATCATCGAGGGGAAAGCGGATTCCATTCTCGATCAACTCGTTACTCGATTCGAGCTTTCCTACACGCCGAATAAAAAGTTCACCAATCCCACGCTGTCGAGCGACTACGTAGTACGCAACGAAACGCAATTCGCCCTTATACTGGAAAAGAATCAGAAGTTCAGTTCATCATTCCCCGCGACTTACATCGTCGCGCAGTGGCTTCACAAAGACCAGAGTGATCTCTTCGGGCGGTACTTGGGCGGCTTGGGAGGTCAGAATGCGTTTGGATCCCCACGCGGCGAGAGAGCCTTCAACGCGGCCGCGTTGGCGATTCAGCAGCCCTCGCCAACGCTTGCGTTTCGCACCGATTTGACGCTCCTGACGGATTTCCGCGGCGGTTGGCTCATACAACCCGGTGTGAAGTGGCATCCGAGCAAGTCGCTCCAGTTCGATCTCTATGCCAATAAATTGCTGAGCCGAAACCCGAACGGCGATTTTACCCAGAATCTGATGTCGGCAAACGAAGTGTTCTGCCGCGGCACCGTTTACTTTTAGAGGGAGACGCCATGAAAGTCCTCGTCGCGACCAAGCGGGTAGTCGATTCGAACGTCAGAGTGCGCGTCCAGGTCGCCGACTACGGTCTCGAGGGCGACTTGTTCCAAGTGCTGCCGGAGTTGTCTCAAGCACTGGACGAATTCGAGCCGTGCTCAGGCGAGGAGCGTACATGACGACCTATTCGGCACCGCTGCGCGATATGCAGTTTGTCATGAAGGACTTGGCAGACCTGGAGGGCGTCATTGAGCTGCCGGGCTATGCGGAGGCGTCACCCGATCTAGTGGACGCCGTGCTGGAGGAAGCGGCGAAGCTGGCGTCTGAGGTGCTGTCGCCTTTGAACAAGCCAGGTGACGCGCAGGGCGCGCGCCTTGGCGACGGCGGCGTTGTTGCTGCTGACGGCTTCAAAGCGGCCTACCAGCAATTCGTACAAGGGGGCTGGAACGGGCTCAGTGGTGATCCTGATTGTGGGGGTCAAGGGCTGCCGGAACTCGTGCTCACGGCAACCATCGAAATGTGGAACGCCGCCAACATGTCATTCGCGCTGTGTCCGTTGTTGACGGCTGGGGCCATGGAAGCGCTGAAGCACCATGGATCGCCGGCGCTGAAAGACTGCTATCTGCCAAAACTGGTGACGGGCGAGTGGACCGGTACGATGAATCTGACCGAGCCGCAGGCCGGTTCCGACTTGTCGGCCGTGCGTACCAGCGCCGTACCACGAGGGGATCACTATCGGCTCCACGGTCAGAAGATCTTCATCACCTGGGGCGATCACGATATGACCGAAAACGTAGTGCACCTGGTCCTGGCGCGCACTCCCGATGCGCCCGAGGGTGTCCGGGGAATCTCGCTGTTCTTGGTGCCCAAGATACTGGTCAACGCCGATGGCAGCCTGGGCGAACGCAACGACGTACGCTGCGTCTCCATCGAACATAAATTGGGTATCCACGCGAGTCCCACCTGCGTGATGAGCTTCGGCGACAAGGAGGGTGCCGTCGGTTTCCTGGTCGGTCGGGAGAACAAGGGACTCGCACACATGTTCACGATGATGAACGAGGCTCGCCAGAAGGTGGGCATTCAGGGCCTGGGCATCGCCGAGCGCGCCTATCAGCAGGCGCGCGACTATGCCAAGGAGCGGATCCAAGGTCGACCGGTGGGACACAAGTCCGGGGAGCGAGTCGCCATCATCCATCACCCCGACGTGCGCCGAATGCTGATGAGCATGAAGTCCCAGATCGAGGCGATGCGGGCTTTTGCCTATGTGATGGCCGCGGACATGGATTTCGCGCGCAAGCATCCCGACTCAGCCGAGCGCGAGCGCCGCCAAGCCCGCGTGAGTTTGTTGATTCCGGTATTGAAGGGTTGGTGCAGCGAGCTCGGAGTGGAGATCGCCTCGACCGGCGTCCAGGTCCACGGCGGCATGGGTTACGTCGAGGAGACGGGCGCCTGCCAGTACCTGCGCGATTCGCGCATCGCGCCGATCTACGAAGGAACGACCGGCATACAGGCTGCCGACCTCATCGGTCGCAAGCTAGAGCCGGATCAGGGTGCGGCGATGACCGATTTGATCCGTGAAATGCGAGCGATCGGAGACAAGTTGGGGGCCAGCGGCCGCCAGGAACTCAATGCGATCCGGGAGGCGCTGACCGCTGCCGTCGACGCATTGCAGCTGGCCACTCGGTGGGTGTTGGAGACGGTCAGCGGGGACCCGCAGGCCGGTATGGCCGCTTCCGTCAATTACCTGATGCTGGTTGGCTACGCATGCGGAGGTTGGCAGATGGCGCGTGCGGCATTGGCTTGTACATCTGAGCGCGCCGCTCCCGAGGATCTCGACTTCCATCGACAAAAGCTTGCCACAGCGCGGTTCTACGCCGATCAGATCTTGCCTAAGGTAGATGCGTTGCTCAAGGCAGTGACAAGCGGGGCGTCGACCGCCATGGCGGTAGCCGAAGAGCAGTTCTGAGCGGGCGCGAGGTCAGGAGAAACGGTATGCAACGAGAGTCAATGGAATTCGACGTGGTGATTGTTGGGGGTGGACCGGCAGGTCTGGCCGCCGCAATCCGACTGAAGCAGCGCGCCGCCGAAAAAGGCGCGGCCGTCTCAGTTTGCTTAATCGAAAAAGGCGCGGAAATAGGCACCCACATCCTGTCCGGCGCGGTCATGGATCCACGCGCGCTCACCGAACTCCTGCCGACGTGGAAAAAAATGGGAGCGCCACTCAATACCGAAGTCGCAGAGGACCACTTCGTCATTCTTAAGGAAACCAGTAGTCGTCGGATTCCCAATAGCCTCCTGCCAGATTGCTTCCTAAATCATGGTAACTACATCGTCAGCTTGGGCGCAGTGTGCAAATGGCTTGCCATCCAAGCCGAAGCGCTGGGCGTGGAGATCTACCCGGGTTTCAGTGGCGCCGAAGTGCTGTACACCGATAGTGGTGTGGTCAAGGGTGTCGCCACAGGCGACAAGGGCATCGGCCGCGACGGTAAGCCCACCGATGCCTACCAGCCGGGCATGGAACTACATGCCAAGTACACGCTGTTTGCCGAAGGCTGCCGGGGCCAGCTGGGCAAGCAGCTTGAAGCGAAATTTGACCTTCGAAATGGTTGCGACCCGCAGGTATTCGGGCTGGGCATCAAGGAACTGTGGGAGATCCCAGCCACGCAACACGTCAAAGGCATGGTGATGCATACCGCCGGTTGGCCACTGAAGAGCGACACGTATGGTGGATCTTGGATGTATCACTACGGCGAGAACCTCGTCTCGGTCGGATTGGTGGTGGGCCTGAACTACAGTAACCCGTACCTGTCGCCCTTTGAGGAATTTCAACGCTACAAGACACACCCGCGCATTCGCGCCTTTTTGGCAGGTGGTCGCCGCATCGCCTACGGCGCGAGGGCCATTGCCGCCGGCGGGCTGCAGGCATTACCGAAGCTGACCTTTCCGGGCGGCGCGCTCATTGGCGACGACGCAGGGTTCCTCAATGCGGCTCGAATTAAGGGTAGCCACGCAGCAATCAAATCGGGGATGTTGGCCGCGGAAGCAATCGTCGAGGCACTGGCGGCAGGCCGCGCGTGTGACGAACTCATCGCGTATCCCGCGGCATTTGAAGGCAGTTGGCTCAAGCGCGAGCTACACAAGACCCGTAACTTCAAACCCTATATGAAAAGGGGCCTCTATCTGGGCGCGTGCTTGTTCGGCATTGATCAGAAGCTGTTTCGCGGCAAGGCGCCATGGACGCTACACCACGTGCCAGACCATTTGATGCTCAAGAAAGCAGCCGAATGTGTGCCAATACCGTATCCGAAGCCGGACGGCCAACTCAGCTTTGACCGGTCTTCCTCGGTATTTCTGTCCAATACCAACCATGAAGAAAACCAACCCTGCCACTTGCGACTCAAGGACCCGGCGGCGCCGATCCGGGTCAACTTGGCTTTGTTTGACGCGCCCGAACAGCGCTATTGCCCAGCGGGTGTGTATGAGATCGCTTACGACGCCGTGGGCGCAAATCCTCGGTTGCAGATCAATGCCCAGAACTGCGTGCACTGCAAGACCTGCGACATAAAAGACCCGGGTCAGAATATCGACTGGGTGGCGCCGCAGGGCGGCGAGGGTCCGATTTACAGCGGGATGTGAGGCTGCCGACATGCAGGACAACTTGATCGAAGCGACTCCCTCGGCGTATGCCTATCCCTTGCTGATTAAACAACTGCTGCATACGCCGTTCGCCCAGGCACCGCTGCAGGAGATCGTCTATCGCGGTCATCAGCGCTACAACTACCAGACCTTGCGCGAGCGCATCGGGCAGCTCGCCAGCGGCCTTTCGCGATTGGGCGTGCGGCATGCCAGTACGGTTGCCGTGATGGACTGGGACAGTCCCCGCTATCTCGAATGCTATTTCGCCGTGCCCATGATGGGCGCGGTGCTGCTCACGGTAAACGTCCGGCTGTCGGCGGCGCAGATCCTTTACACGATCAATCACGCCGAGGCGGACGTACTGATCGTGCATCGGGATTTCCTGCCGCTCCTTGCCGAGATTCAGGACAAACTCGAAACAGCGCGAACATTCGTGCTCATCGCCGACGGACTCGAGATACCGGCGAGTCCGGTCCCGTTTGCGCTCGAATATGAATCCCTGGTTGACGCGGGGTCTGCCGATTTCGAGTTCCCCGAGTTCGACGAAAACACGCGCGCCACGACCTTTTATACCACCGGCACGACGGGTTTGCCGAAGGGGGTCTACTTCAGTCATCGCCAGCTGGTCCTGCACACACTGGCAACGATGGCGGCGCTCGCCAGCCCAGAATCGGGGCAACGCTTTCATCGGGGCGATGTGTATATGCCTATGACCCCGATGTTTCACGTGCACGCCTGGGGAATGCCCTATATCGCCACGGTTCTGTGCGTAAAACAAGTCTACCCGGGCCGCTATGTGCCGGATTTGCTGCTGCATTTGATTCGCACGGAAGGCGTGACGTTTTCGCATTGCGTCGCCACCATATTGCAGCTGCTGTTGAACTCGCCCGCCGCAAAGGATACGGACCTCCAGAAATTGAAACTCGTAATTGGCGGAGGTCCGTTGCCGCACGGACTGGCCAAAGCAGCATTGGAGCGCGGGATCGATATTTTCACGGGCTACGGCATGTCCGAGACCGGCCCGATTCTCTCCCTTGCCCAACTGCCGCCCGGATTCGTCGCGAGCGACCCGGGCGAGCAAGTCCGGCTGCGCTGCAAGACCGGTCGACCAGTGCCTTTGGTGGATCTTCGCATCGTCGATGGGGAGATGCGGGATCTGCCGCGCGACGGCGCAGCGACCGGGGAAATCGTGGTGCGCGCCCCCTGGCTCACCCAGGGGTATCTCAACAATGCACAAGCCTCGGAGCAGCTCTGGGCGCAAGGCTATCTGCACACCCAGGATCTGGCCAACATCGGTGACCATGGGTGGCTGCAGATCACCGATCGACTCAAGGATGTGATCAAAACCGGCGGCGAGTGGGTATCGTCGCTGGAGCTCGAAAGCCTGATATCGCAACACCCAGGTGTCGCTGAGGTTGCGGTAATCGGATTCAAAGACGAGAAATGGGGCGAGCGGCCCTTGGCACTGGTGGTTCCCAAGGCAAACCACGCTCCACAGGTGACCGAAGAAGACATCTTCATTTTTGCCCGGGGCTTCAGCGAAAAAGGGGTGATTTCAAAGTACGCCGTCCCACAGTCCGTCTGGATCGTCGAAGCGATCGAGAAGACCAGCGTCGGCAAGATAGACAAGAAGTTGCTTCGTGAAAAATACACTTAACGAGGAGATCCGATGAATTCAATTACTACACCGGATGGTTCGACCAGTACCACGCCGCGTGACGGTTTACGTGGAGATCTCGACATGGGCATCTTGGGATACAGCGTAGCGACACTGCCGGATTTCGTCGGGCGCGAGATCGGCGTCTCGCAATGGATCGCGGTCAACCAGAGTCACATCGATGCGTTCGCGGCGTGTACCGGCGATCGGCAATGGATACACGTGGACGTCGAGCGCGCAGAGCGCGAGAGTCCATTTGGCGGCCCGATCGCCCACGGCTACCTGAGCCTGTCGCTGCTCGCGTCATTGGCGATTGAGGTGGGATTGGTGCCCAAGGATGCAAGCGCCGCGCTTAACTACGGATTGGATAAGGTGCGATTCATGGCGCCTGTCAAGGCGGGTGCCCGGGTGCGTAACCGCGTCGTGCTGCTCTCCGCCGAGGACAGGGGTGGCGGCCGCGTGCTTTTGAAGACCCAGAACACCCTGCAGATCGAAGGCGAACAAAAGCCTGCGCTGATAGCGGAAGCGCTGTCGATGTTAGTGATTTGAGCGATTTCAGGGAGCACGGCAATGACAACAAGCAAGCCTGAAGAGTCAAGTAGCGCCCCGGCGGATGACCTTGCTGCTCGGTCGGCGGACGGACTGCTAGGTCCCAATCCCTTTGTGGGGCTGCGTCTACAGGATATCTTGTCGACCGTGCAGCAGATCGGCGCGCAAGCCATACGGCAGCCGGCAATGTTGCTCGAGCAGGAAGCTGGGCTTGTCCGCGAGTTGATCGCAATTCTGTCGGGAAGTGTTGAGCTGAACTTGCCGAAGAGCGACAAGCGTTTTGCAGACGCTGCCTGGCGGGACAATCCCTTCTATCGCATGTATTTGCAGGGTTACGTTGCTTGGAGCGACGCGATCAGCGGTTTCGTCGAGCGCTCTACGCTGGACACGAAGAGCAAGGAACGCGCAAAGTTCGTGGTGTCTCTGTTCACAGACGCCTTGGCGCCGACCAACACACTTCTCGGCAATCCCGCGGCACTGAAAAAGGCGATCGACTCCGGTGGCGGGAGCCTCCTCGCCGGGCTTCGGAATATGGCGTCCGACCTGTTTGATAATCAGGGAATGCCGTCTCAGGTGGACAAGACGGCGTTCCAGGTGGGCCGTAACCTGGCGGTCTCGCCGGGGGCCGTCGTATTTCGCAACGACCTGCTGGAGCTGATTCAATACACGCCCTCGACCGGTGAGGTGTACGCCAGACCACAGCTCATTGTGCCGCCGCAAATCAATAAGTTTTATATATTTGATTTGTCGCCGGGTAGAAGTATCGTGGAGTATCTGCTCAAGAGCGAGTTTCAAGTCTTTGTGGTCAGCTGGCGTAACCCAACGCCCGCACATCGAAATTGGGACATGGCTACGTACGTGGCGGCGCTGTTGGAGGCGATTGCTGCGATACGTAATATTACGGGCAGCCAAGATGTCAATGTGCACGGCGCCTGTTCCGGAGCCATGACCATCGCTGCCTTGCTGGGACACTTGGCAGCGAAACGGGATCGTTGGGTCAACGCGGCAACACTGATGGTGGCCGTGCTTGATAATACTGCGGAATCGCAGCTTGGCCTGTTCACTACACCCGAAATCATCGCCGCAGCGAAGCAGAATTCTCTGGCCAAAGGCGTTCTGGAGGGCCAGGAAATGGGCCGCATTTTTGCGTGGATGCGTCCCAACGATCTCGTATGGAACTACTGGGTCAGCAACTACCTCATGGGTAATCCGCCGCCAACCTTCGATATCCTTTATTGGAACAGCGACACGACGCGGCTAGCGGCTAATTTCCACGGGCAGCTGCTCGAAATCTTCGCGGGGAATCTATTTAACGAGCCGTCGGCGCTGACAGTCTTAGGGACTCCCATTAATCTTTCGCAAGTCGATTGCGACAAATATGTGGTGGCGGGCGTTACGGATCACATTACGCCATGGAAAGGCGTCTACAACACAGCGCGGTTATTCGGCGGCCGTACACAGTTCGTTCTGAGCTCCAGCGGCCACATTCAAAGCTTGATCAATCCACCAGGCAATCCAAGGGCAAAATTCTTTGTCAACCCGGAATTACCTTCCAGCTCCGACCAATGGCTTTCTGGCGCAGAGACCGTATCGGACTCCTGGTGGGCGCATTGGTGTGGGTGGCTGGCGGCCCGTTCCGGAGAGAAGCGTGCGCCACCCGCATCTCTTGGTAACGAACGCTACGGGCCTGGGGCCAAGGCGCCGGGAACGTATGTTCTGGAAGGATGACTCAAGATGTCGCGCGGCTGGGCAGCTCCACGATCGATGCGCCGGTCGCGGACAGTTCGTCGCGATGCGTGCGCGCCTTCTGGCTGATTTCCACCAGATGCTTGCCCTGCTCGACAAACTTGCGGCTGACCACACCGTCGATG
>Ga0137359_10000647_pt1 | contig 26312 bp, 15 predicted proteins | sample Mad1_40_16metaG_FD_108281 | JGI IMG/M metagenome (GOLD analysis project Ga0137359, IMG submission 108281) | Vadose zone soil microbial communities from Angelo Coast Range Reserve, California, USA - Mad1_40_16 metaG | ecosystem: Environmental > Terrestrial > Soil > Vadose zone | place: USA... | reverse complement strand
TAACAAGAGTGAGATCGCTGCTGAAGTGGGGGACCTTTTGGCAGAGGCTGGCTTGCATCAGAAAGGGCTGAAAGCAAGCATGCTGCTGGTTTCGGATCGCGAGGCGCGGGTCGTGACGTTGCTAACGCTGTGGGACGCCGAACGATTTAATTCAGCCCGGGAACGCCTTACGTCCTGGACGCTGAAGACTGTCGCGCAATTCGCGGACGGCCCACTGCGCGCGAGTACGAGCGTCGCGCATTTCTTGCTCCCAAAAGAATCCACGAAGCTCACGCTTTCCGACCTTCGACCAGCCGAGATTGCTGAACTGGTTGAAATCATGACTGCAGGATGATGCTGTTTCGACCGAAGAGGAATTGACGCGGCAGCGAAAGAATCCATGGGTACCAGGGGGAAAAGACTGCAATGCGTGATCCGGAATCTTGCGATCGGCGCGGTTGCTCGCGGCCTGTCACTACTACCCTTGGTGAGGAAGCTCTTTGTCTTGATCATTTCTGTAGCCGCAGTTACGAAATGCTGAATGCCATGGACCGGCGCAATCAGTGGAATGCGGCCTTGCAGTCGCCGACCGCCGAACAAATTAAAATAGCGGATGAGTGCGCTCGCAAGACGCTCGATATCTGTATGAGCAAAATGCTGCTGAACAACCTGGAGCGCGCGCGGCTGTTGGATATTCTGCTGTGGTGCGGCGACGTCGTGAATTCCTCCGGACCCAGGACGCCCGCCGCCCGACCCGCTGAGGTAGGCGGGCGATATGAAAAACCAACTCTGCGTCGGCAAACATCCAGCGGCACATCATCAAGCGATACATCATCGAGCGGTACATCGGGATAGTAGGTTTCAGCCGAGCTGCACGTCTTCGCTTCTTCGTCGCCAGCCCAAAAATTTGAATAATCGGTGGCAAGAGTTACAAGGCCAGCGAAGAAACGACAGGCTGGTGCCAAAACTCGGTGCGCCTAAAGATAACAAAACAAGCCGCTTGAACTTTCCGTTTCCTTGGTACTACGGATGCATATATATGAAGACGTCGCAGAGGTTGGTTATAGTACCGCTAGGTGTTTTGATACCCCGCTAGCTTTTCGTCCTTGGCATGGTGTAAGGCGACTAAAGCAGGGCATTTTTGGGCCTCTGTTGCCAGCTAATGGTGTAGACAGTTGCGACCGGTAAGCAAAGTGCAACAAGATTTTTCGGGGATAGATTTTTCAGGGATGGACAGTTGGAGCCACAAATAGCCAATCCGGTGCCACGCTGGAAAGATCGCCTCGCCGCGCTGCGCAACACGTTGCCAATTTTTCGAATGGTTTGGGAAGCGTCGCCGCGCATCGTCGTCGCGAACATCGGCGTGCGCCTGATTGTTTCTTTGCTTCCGCTGGCCATGTTGGCGGTCACCAAGGTAATCATCGATTCGATCTACCGCTACACTGCGAACCACACGGCGCTGCCAACTTATTTCTGGTGGCTGGTGGCAGTGGAATTCGCACTGGCTTGCATTTCGACAATTCTGGTTCGCGTAACGGATTATTGCGACACGGTGCTGGCCGACAAGTACGCCAAGTACGTCAGCGTGCGCATTATGCAACACGCTTCGCGCTTGGACCTCACGACATACGAAGATTCTACATTTCAAGACAAGCTGGAGCGCGCCCGGGTACAAGGCACTGACCGCGTGCTGATGATCCAAGCAGCCGGCCGTTTGATTCAGCAGGTCGTGACCACCGCCAGCTTGGCCTTCAGCATTTGTCTATTTTCGCCGTGGCTTCTGGTGGCGCTGATCGTGTGCGTCGTGCCGGCGTTCCTCGGCGAGACCCACTTTGCGTTTCTTGGCTATTCGTTGAGTTTTACGCAAACGCCAGCGCGGCGCGAGATGGAATATCTGCGCGTGCTGGGCGGCAGCAAGGAAAGCGCAAAGGAACTGAAGCTCTTTGGCATCGGCCCGTATCTGGTCGAACGATTCACAAACTTGGCCATGCGACTGCACGGAGAGACGGCGCGGCTTGCTCGCAAGCGTCTGCTCATCGGCTCGCTTTTGACGTTGCTTGGCACGTTGGGATACTACGGCACGTATGCGTACGTGATTTACCAGACCGTTGCTGGCGTTCTTACGATCGGCATGTTGACATTTCTGGCGGGCGCCATTGCCGGCGCCAGCTCCAACATTCAACTGGTGTTTTCGACATTTTCGACCATCGCCGACCAAGCGCTGTTTGTCGGCGATCTGTTGGATTTCTTCGCGGTGAAACCTGTGGTTTCGTCAAACCCCGGAGCCATCAAGGTGCCGCGGCCGATTCGTCAGGGATTCGAATTTCGCAATGTTTCCTTTGCTTATCCGAATGGACGCGAGGTGCTGAGCGGCGTCAGTTTCAAACTTTCCCCAGGAGAGCGCATCGCCCTGGTCGGAGAAAACGGCCAGGGAAAAACCACCATCGTAAAATTGCTCACCCGGCTCTACGACCCTACCGCCGGACAGATTCTGCTGGATGGCAAGGATCTACGCAGCTATGACCTGGACGACTTGTGGGGCGAAATCGGCGTCATTTTCCAAGACTTCATGCGCTACGACATGACCGCCTCGGAAAACATCGCCATGGGTCGCATTGAGGAGCGAGACAACATATTTCGCATCCGCTCGGCGGCGCAAAAAAGTCTGGCGGAGGAGGTCATTCGCAAATTACCAAACGGATATGTCCAGCAACTCGGAACACGATTCGACGGCGGCACCGATCTTTCCGGCGGCGAATGGCAAAAGCTTGCACTGGCCCGCGCGTATCTGCGCGAAGCGCAAGTGCTGGTGCTGGATGAGCCGACCGCGTCGCTCGACGCCCGGTCCGAGCACGAGGTTTTTGAACGATTCGCCGAACTTACCCGCGGGAAAATGGCTATGTTGATCTCGCACCGGTTTTCAACGGTGCGCATGGCGGACCGAATCTTTGTATTGCAAGGCGGCAGAATCGCCGAAGAAGGACCGCACGACGAACTTATGCAGAGTGGCGGGCGGTATGCGGAAATGTTTGAAATGCAAGCTGCGAGCTACCGGTAGTCCAGGGGAAAGACGGTCATGGCGACCAATGTTGATTTGATATTGAACCTGCGAAGCGCACGCGAGTGGAGTACCCGCTTGGAAGAAGCGGATGAAATGGTGCATTGGAAAAATTCCGCGGGAGCTGAGGAACCCTGTTTACGCAAGGAGCGTATCCTGGCCGCCGCGCACGCCGACGGCTTAAGAGCACAAGCAAATTCTCGCCGTACGATCATTTCGCCGCTTCGCGAAGACCTGGCGTTGCAGGAAGCGCTGATCGCTCGCGCAGTACAATTCCTGCAACGCAGGCAGGCTTCGGGCGCATTTTTGGAACACGATTGGCGAGCCCTTACTTCAAATACCAAAATTCTGGAAGAAAGCATTGAGGAGAGCCGCGCAGCGCTGAAACTCGCCGGCGAACTACCTGTTGTCGCGAACGGAAGCAGCGAAGGGCGGCTACGCGTGCGTGCTGTCGCCGAGCGCTATTTGCAAGCCGCGAGATTTCTCTTCGATCGCGCGGAATTCGCGGCGTATCTTGCAGCTTTGCAAGAGGACGTCGAACTGACCAACGCGGAAATCACCGCGTTAAAAGGTTTCTTGAATCAAGTGTTGTTGGAACAAGTCGCTGCGCACGCGCGAAAACTGGCGATGCCGGGCCGAACTTCCGCGTCCATACAAAATGATTCCACTCCGGCGCCGACGCTGCCCGCGCTGATCGCGAGTTTGCGCACGCTCGGACTGACGGATTGGGATGAGCTCTTTGTCGAAGCAAGTTTGTGCGAGCAGGCCCTGGCGCAGGATCCCGCGGGCGCCTACGACAAAATGGAAAAAGCCGCCAAGTCTGATTATCGCGCCGCAGTTGCAGAACTGGCGAAGAAATCCGGTGAAAGTGAAGCTGAAGTCGCGCGGCGCACTGTGAAATTGGCAAACCAGCCGCAGCGCGGAAGCAATGTGCGCGCCAACGAGCGCCGCGCTCACGTGGGTTTCTATTTGCACGCCGAGGGCCGGCAAGAGCTGGAACAGGTGCTCGGAATCAAGGACTCCTGGCTGGTGAGATCCGCGAAGTTTCTGAAGCGCTGGCCGGACGGCCTGTACGTGATTGGAATCGAGTTGCTGATGGTAGCGTTGCTGACTGCCGTCGTCGTGGGAGCTGAAGTTAGTGTGCCGATTTTCCTGGTAGTAGCGCTGTTTCTGCTGCCGGCCGCCGAAAGCGCTGTGGCCATCGCCAATCAGCTGGCTATGATGTTCGTGAAGCCGCGCGCGCTGCCCAAAATGGATTACTCTGAGGGAATTCCGGCCGAGAGCAAAACACTGGTGGTTGTTCCCACTCTGTTGACGAACCGCGAACAGATGGAGCGCGCGGTCCGCGATCTGGAAATCCGATTTTTGGGAAATCGCGACGGCAATCTTCATTTTGCATTGCTCACCGACCCTCCCGATGCGGCGGCGCAGTTTGATAAACGCGATGAACTGGCTCCGGAATGCGCGCGGTTGATCCAGGAGCTGAATAGCCGCTACGCCCTCGAGGGGAAAGGCACATTTTTTCTGTTTCACCGCGATCGCAGCTTCAACTCCAGCGAAAAAGTATGGATGGGCTGGGAGCGCAAACGCGGCAAGCTTCTGGACCTGAATAATCTGCTGCTCGGAAGAAATAATAGGTTTTCCACGATTGCTGGTGACCAGAACCAGTTGCGCGGAATAAAATATGTGATCACTCTCGACGCGGACACGCAATTGCCGCGCGACTGCGGACGAAAGCTGGTAGGAGCAATCGCGCATCCGCTGCAGCGGGCGGTCGTGCATCCAGTTTCAAATGTAGTGGTGGAAGGTTACGGAATTTTGCAGCCTCGTGTCGGCGTAAGCGTTCACTCCGCCAACCGTTCGCGCCTGGCGGCGCTTTTTTCCGGCGATTCGAGTTTCGACGTCTACACTCGCGCGGTTTCCGATGTGTACCAGGATCTTTTCGGCGAAGGAAGCTTTACCGGCAAAGGAATTTACGAGGTCGAGATTTTCCAGCAAGTGGTCGAGCGGCGATTCCCTTCAAACGCGATTCTCAGTCACGATATGATCGAAGGCGCGTACGCGCGCGCGGGTCTACTTTCCGATGTTGAAGTGATCGACGATTATCCATCGCGCATCGCCGCGTATAGCAAGCGCAAACATCGCTGGGTTCGCGGGGACTGGCAAATTCTTTTCTGGCTGTTCCCTCGCGTGCCGGATTATTCCGGAAATGTGGTGCGCAATCCGATCAATCTGATTTCGCGCTGGAAAATCCTGGACAATCTTCGCCGCAGCCTGACGGAGATTTCGATGCTGGCGATCCTGATCAGCGGATGGCTGTTTCTGCCTGGCAAAGCTCTCTATTGGACGCTCGCCACTCTGGGAATGTTCGTGCTTCCCAGTTATTTGCAATCCGCGATGGCATTTTTGTGCAGCGGCAGCGGCAAATTTACCGCGCGCTTCTGGAAAGAATGGTTTTCCGATTTCGCCGCGGCCAACGCACATCTGCTGATGCGACTGGTGTGTCTGCCACAACAGAGCATGGTGACGCTGGACGCAATCATCCGCGCCGGCGTTCGCATGGCCGTGACGCGCCATAAACTTCTTGAATGGGAAACCGCGGCCGAAGCGGAATCGAGCGGCAAAAGGACCAGTCCCGTCGATCTATATTTGAAGCTGACACCGTGGCTCGCGATCGTTGGCGGTGTGTTCCTGGCAGTGAAGCATCCGGAGTCTTTTGTAGTGGCCTGGCCGTTACTTTTTCTGTGGGGCGCATCGGAGGCATTTTCCAATTGGCTCGATCAACCGTTGCCGGAAGACGGTTTGCGCATCGGGCCGCGCGACGAAGCACTGCTGCGGAGCGCAGCGTTGCGCACCTGGAGATTCTTCCGCGAGTTCAGCAACGAAAATGAGAATTACCTGATTCCGGATATTTTGAAAGAGGAAGGCGGCCTGATCGCGCATCGCGTTTCAACCACCAACCTTGGCTTGCTTTTGAACGCGCGTATCGCGGCGCTTGATCTCGGGCACCTGACGGTGGAGGAATTCATCGCTGGCACGGAAAATACTTTGGCGACAGTGCGACGGCTGGCGAAATCGCACGGGCATCTTTACAACTGGTATGACACGCGAACGCTCGAACCGGTTGGAGATCCTTTTCTTTCCACCGTCGACAACGGCAACCTGGTGTGCTGCCTGTGGACCTTGAAGCAAGCCTGCCTGGAAGAATGGAAACGTCCGATTTTCCGGAAGGAATTATGGACGGGAATTCGCGATCACGCGCGGCTTCTCCATCAGATTGTGCGAACCAGGGAAGCGCGCAAGGCTTTTCGTTCGATTGAAGACAGCATTGCGAACACGGGCAAATCTCCGCTGGAGTGGCTCGGCGCTCTGCCGGCACTTGAACAATTTGTTGCTTCGCTGATCGAATCGGCCCGCTCTTCCGGCGAATCATCCGACGATCTCCGCTGGTGGATGGCGGAACTGAATCTTCGCCTTTGCGAACTGGAAAAGTTGACAGTGCGTTTCGCTCCGTGGGCCTCGACGAAGTTCCGGATGTTGCGCGCGACAAAGGAACAGCAGACCAAATGGATTGCGGACTTGAGTCTGGCCAGCGCCGACCACATCTATTCAGAAATTGCCGATTCGTTGAACGATGAGAGCGAATCTTCTTCGCATGAAGGCACCGCAGAAAATATTTCGCGCGAACTTCTTCGCGAAGCTCTTGCTGCAAGCCGCGAAAGCGCCGCGAAAGCGACCGCGGCACTAAATAGCATCGCCGCGTACGCCAACGAACTGGCGTCGGGAATGGATTTTTCGTTGGTTTACGACGAGCCGCGCAAACTGATCACCATCGGTTTTGACGCTGCAAAAGGTGCTGCCAGCGAACATCACTATGATTTGCTGGCATCTGAAGCGCGCGCGGCAGTGTTCGCGGGAGTAGCCAAGGGCGAAATTCCGCAGGAATGCTGGTTTCATCTGGATCGCTCGCATGTCCAATACAAGGGCACCAGAGTTCTGCAGTCATGGACCGGCACCATGTTCGAATACCTGATGCCATCGCTGTGGATGAAGTCTTCGCCCGGCACTCTTCTGGAGCGAAATATGCGCAGCGCCGTTGCTGCACAGCAAAAATACGCGCGGCGTTTTTCAATTCCTTGGGGAATTTCCGAATCCGGATGCAGCTTGATCAGCGGCGATGGACATTATCACTATTTCGCATTCGGAGTTCCGGCGCTGGCGCTGCACCGCCCGGACGAGGATCGCGTGGTGATTTCTCCATACTCAACGTTTATGAGCCTGATGACCGGCTCATATGATGCGCTGAAGAACCTGCAGCGTCTGAAGAAACTGGGTGGCGTCGGGCCGTATGGTTTTTACGAAGCTCTGGATTATGGGCCGAAGATGACGCTCAACCGCAAAAAATTCACGCTGGTGCGCTCCTGGATGGCGCATCACCAGGGCATGTGCCTGCTTTCAGTTGCCAATGTTTTGTGTGATTCGTCGATTCAGCGGCGGTTCCATGCGGAGCCGCTAGTCGCCGCGACGGAACGCATCCTGCACGAACGCGCAATCGTTCCCGAATCTCCCGATTCATCAAAAGCGAAGCGTCAACTGAAGATAGAAGCGCTGCTCACGGAAGGACAGAGCGTGCTCAGCCCCAGCTACTGGGGTAAAGACCGCGCGGAGACCACGGCATAGGCTGCGCTGGCGGTTTCGTTCGCGCGTATTAGAAAAATACCACGCATCATAATTTCGAATTTACGACGAATTTTTTCTTCATTCGATATTTCATTTATTCCATCAGCTGTTAAATGTGAAGATAAATTGAAATGAGCGTTGACAAACGCGGCGCGCCACGCCAAAATCTCTATGGCGAACAAAAAGCGAATTACCCGAAACCTCCTGCCTCGCCTTTTACGCCATGCTTGCCACTTCCAACGCTCTTCGTCTCCATGTCGAGTCGGCGCTTGCCGGACGTATCGCTTCACCGTTCCGTTTTCAGGAGCCGCAGCCCATCACGGCTTCGGTGGGAATTTCCGCCGTGGACCAACTTGCCGGCGGCTTGCCGCGCGGCTGCCTCACCGAAGTTTTTGGCGGGATTTCGTCGGGAATCACTTCCCTGCTGCAAGCTGCTTTGGCCGCGCGCACCGCGAATGCGGAAGTCTGCGCGCTGGTGGATGCACAAGATTCGTTTGCTCCTGGCTGCGCGCAATTCGCCGGCGTCTCCTTGCAGCAACTGCTTTGGGTACGTTGCCGCAATGTGAATCAGGCGTTACGCTCCGTGGATTTGCTTCTGCATGGCGGTGGCTTCAGCCTGGTCGCAGTGGACTTAAGCGGCGCACCGGCGCGTCTGGTTCGCCAGATTCCGCTGAGCTTCTGGTTCCGCTTGCGGCGCACGGTAGAAAATACTTCGACGATTCTGCTGGTTCTTTCTCGCGAGTCGAATGCAAAAACTTGCGCTTCCCTGGTGCTGCGCATGGAAAGAGAAGCCGTGCGCTGGTCACTGCAGGATCGCCAGTATCCATCGCCAGATTTTCACACCCCGGCATCCTTGCTGGATGGATGGACAACCGCAGCCGAGATGATTCGTTCCAAAGCGCGACGCAAAAATAATGTTGCGATGATCGGCTGCGCAAAAACTTTTGCAAATCAGGACGCGGAGACCGCCCGCTTCGATCTGCGGTCGAATTATTTTCTTTCTGTTGACTCTGCCGGCGGCAATCCCTTGCTGCCATCACAACCAAATCATTTGGAAAACGAAAGGACGCAGAACTTTGGCTGAGCCTTCCTAACTCGCCGTGTTCGCCGCAAGTTGCCATGTTGCCTGCTGCTTTATTTGGCGCTGTTTACGTTCCCAATTTTATTTTGCAAGCGATCGGGCGCTCGGAGCCAGAACTTCGCACCCAGCCACTCGCCATCATCGATGGGCCACCGCCCACCTATCAGGTTGTGGCGTTAAACCGGCTGGCGGAGATTCTCGGTGTCGCGCGTGGGATGACCAAGGCCGCCGTCAGCCAGTTCGCGCAAGTCACGATTCGAACGCGTTGCAGAGTTCGCGAAGAAGCGGCGCACGCCGCGTTGCTCGATGTGGCCTGGTCAATCACACCGCGCGTGGAAGATGCTGCGCTGGACACCTTGCTGATCGATATCTCCGGCCTGACATCGCTTTTCGGCGATGCGCGAACCATTGCGCGCGAGATCGCTTCGCGCGCTTCCACATTCGGCATGCATGTCCATGTGGCAATTTCCGCGAACGTGGAGACGGCACGCATCGTCGCTCGCGCCTTGCCGGGACCCACCATCGTTCCCGCAGGTGAAGAGCGCCGTTTCTTGGAGACGCTGCCGGTCAGAATGTTGTCTCCGAGCCAGGAACTTTCTGACATTTTCGATCGCTGGGGTGTGACCACCTGCAAAGCTCTCGCTTCTCTGCCGGTGCTTTCTCTTTCCGAATGTGTGGGGCAGGAAGGAGTCCGCCTTCAGGCCATCGCCAGCGGAAAAGGCATGCGCCCGTTGCTGCTCGCCGAACCTGCGCAGCACTTCGAAGAATGGTTCGAATTGGACGAGGCGGTTGACGATCTTGAAGCACTTTCGTTTCTTCTCGGCCGGTTGCTCGACCAACTGAGCGCACGGCTTTCCGCGCGCGCGCTTTCCATCGCCGCGGTGCAGATAAATTTCGAATTGCAGCCCTCTTTTGACAAAGCGTTCGACACCTCGCGTGAATTGCTGCGGGTGAAGCCGACTGCTCGCACCTTTTCCTGCAATTTGGAACTGCCGGTACCTACGCGCGACAGCAAACTCTTGCTGAAACTGCTTCGCTTGCGGTTGCAATCCCGTCCGCCGGATGCGCCCATCCAGAAAATTAACATGGCGGCGCAGTCTTCGCTGGCACGCGTCACGCAAGGCTCGCTTTTCGTTCCCACCGCGCCCGATCCGGACAAACTCGAACTGACCATCGCGCGAATCGCGGCCGTGGTTGGAGAAGGAAATGTCGGTTCGCCGCAATTGCTTGATTCGCACCGGCCTGACGCGTTTCATATGCAGAAGTTTTCCATTGCTACCGCCGAGGTACACGCTTCGGGAAGAGCTTCAAAACGCTTTACGAAAAACAATTTACAAAACGGTTCGAATTATCATTCGCCAACAGAAACTCCTGCCATCGCTCTGCACGTTTTTCGCCCGCCCGTACCCGCGCGCGTTCGCTTGCAGGGAAACAAGCCGGTATTTGCGTCATTTCAAGGCTGCTCCGGAAAAGTGGTTCACGCATCCGGACCCTGGCGCTCTTCGGGGCAATGGTGGGAGGACAAACCGTGGCAGGAAGACGCATGGGATCTGGAAATTATTTTTTCCGGCGAATCTCCGGCCACACACAGGGGCTTGTATCGTTTTTGCTACGACGGGCTACAGGAAAAATGGTTTGTGCGCGGAGTGTACGACTGATGTACGTCGAATTGCACGCCCGCTCCGCTTTCAGTTTTCTCGAAGGCGCTTCCACGCCTGAAGAATTGGCGAGCGCCTGCTCAGCGCTCGGCATGTCCTCCATGGCGCTACTCGATCGTGATGGCCTCTATGGCGCGCCACGATTTTATCTAGCCGCGCAAAAAATCGGAATTCGCGCGCATATCGGCGCGGAAATCACCTGCTTGCAGGGCTGGCGCTATCCGCTGCTTGTGACTTCTCCCGCAGGATACAAAAACCTTTGCCGCCTGATTACGCGGATGAAACTTCGCGCGGCCAAGGGCGAAGGGGCCATCGCAGCAAGCGAGTTGGAAAACTCTAGTCGTGGATTGATTTGCCTGACAGGAGGAGACGAAGGACCACTCGCCTATGCGCTCCGCACTGGCGGAAGGGAAAGCGCTCGGAAATGTCTGGAGCAACTGCGCGCTATTTTCGGCCGCGAAAATGTCTACGTCGAATTGCAACGCCACTTCTCCATCGAAGAGGAACGCCGCAACCAGGTCGTTATTGAACTCGCGCGCAGCCTACATCTTCCTCTGCTTTCCACCAACGGTGTATGCCATGCTTTGCCTGCGCAACGCGAAATTCTGGATGTCTTTACCTGCTTGCGGCATCACCGCGTGCTCACCAATGCGGGGCGACTGCTTTCCTGCAACAGCGAACGCTATCTGAAATCCCCTTTGCAGATGAGCGCACTTTTTGCGGATTTGCCCGAAGCGATTGCCAACACCATGGAACTCGCGGCGCGTCTGCAATTTACGTTGAAGGATCTCGGCTACCAATTTCCCGTCTATCCCACTCCGAATCAGCAATCACAAATGGATTTCCTTCGCGATCGGACGCGCGAAGGTATGATTCACCGCTACGGCACGCAGAATGAACGCGCAACACTGCAAATCCAGCGCGAACTTTCTATCATTGAAAAACTCGATCTCGCCGGATATTTCCTGATCGTTTGGGATATCGTTCGCTTTTGCCGTGAAAAAAACATTTTGGTCCAAGGACGCGGTTCGGCTGCCAATAGCGCGGTTTGCTACTCGCTGGGAATCACTGCCGTCGATCCGGTGGGAATGAATCTGCTCTTCGAACGATTTCTTTCCGAAGAGCGCGGCGAATGGCCGGACATTGATCTGGACCTGCCCAGCGGCGATCAGCGCGAACACGCAATCCAATATGTCTATGAACGTTACGGAAAACTTGGCGCCGCGATGACCGCCAACGTGATTACCTATCGCGGTAAATCCGCTGCGCGCGAAATTGGCAAAGTACTTTCCTTCGACCCGGAAACTTTAAATCGCCTGGCCAGTCTTGTCAGCGCCTGGGAATACACCGATTCGAACGATACGCTCACACGCCAATTCAAGGATGCCGGACTCGATCTCGGAAATCATCGCATTTACAAATTTTTCGAGCTTTGCCAGAAAGTACAGGATCTGCCGCGCCATCTCGGCCAGCATTCCGGAGGAATGGTGGTCTGCCAGGGACAACTCGATTCCGTGGTTCCACTGGAGCCGGCCACCATGCCCGGCCGGGTTGTTGTGCAATGGGACAAAGAAGATTGCGCGGACATGGGCATCGTAAAAGTGGATCTTCTCGGGCTCGGCATGATGGCGGTCCTGGAAGATTCCATACAGTTCATTCGCGCGCACAACAAAAAAGAAATTGATCTCGGGCTTCTGCCGCAGGACGATGAGAAAGCTTATTCTGCTTTGCAGCGCGCGGATACTATCGGCTTATTTCAAGTGGAAAGCCGCGCGCAAATGTCCTGCCTGCCGCGCCTTAAGCCAAAATGTTTTTACGATATCGTGGTGCAGGTGGCCATCATCCGTCCCGGTCCGATCGTTGGAAAAATGGTTCATCCCTATTTGAACCGCCGCCAGGGGCGCGAGCCAGCGGAAAGTTTGCATCCGTCGCTTGAATCGACGCTCTCGCGGACACTTGGCGTGCCGCTGTTTCAGGAACAGCTTTTGCGTATTGCCATGATTGCGGCCGGCTTTTCCGGCGGCGAAGCCGAGGAGCTGCGCCGCGCGTTTGGATTCAAGCGCTCCGAAGCACGCATGAAAGAAGTGGAAATCAAGCTACGCCGCGGAATGGAAAACAAAGGCATCACCGGAGAAACGCAGGACAAAATCGTGCAGGCCATCACTTCGTTCGCGCTGTATGGGTTCCCCGAATCGCACGCCGCCAGTTTTGCACTCATCGCATACGCCAGCGCCTTTCTGAAGTGCCACTATCTCGCCGCATTCACTGCCGCGATGTTGAACAATCAGCCCATGGGTTTTTACCAGCCGGCAACTTTGATAAAAGATGCCCAGCGCCACGGCCTGAAGTTCAAGCCCATCGACATCATGCGTTCGCAATGGCTGTGCACCATCGAAGAATCCGCCGAAGGCCTTCTTGTGCGCGTTGGACTCCGTTATGTAAAAGGACTGCGCAAAGAAACCGCTTTGCAAATTATCGCACAGCGCAACATTCAGCCATTCACTTCGATTGAAGATTTAAAGCAGCGCGTTCCGCAAATTCAAAAAGATGAAATGCGCGTTCTCGCCAGTGTCGGCGCTTTGAATTTTATTTCCAGCAAAACGCGCATCCATCGCCGCAGCGCTTTGTGGCAGGTCGAACGCGCCGGCCGTGCCGCAGGCGCGCTCTTCGAAGCACACGTCAGAACAGACGATTCCGATCCCTCTTCCCTTTTCTCGCCGCTCGATCCCATGAATGACGAAGAGCGCCTGGCCGCCGATTTTCACGGTACTGGGCTCACAACAGGCCATCATCCGATGACGCAACATCGCGCGCACCTTAATCGCAGCGGAGTTTCGCCTGCGTCGCACCTGGCTGCGCTTCGCGACGGATCATTCGTGCGCGTAGCAGGCGCAGTGATCGTTCGCCAGCGTCCCGGCACTGCGAAAGGATTCGTATTCCTGAGCCTCGAAGATGAAACCGGCGTTGCGAATATCATCATCACGCCGCAACTCTTCGAAAAAGATCACACCATCGTCGTGCACAATTCATTTCTCATGATTGAAGGCAGTCTGCAAAATCAGGACGGCGTCATCTCCGTCAAAGCGGGGATTATCAAACCGTTTCTCCTCTCCCGCGCTGCCGCTCCCGCTCATGACTTTCATTAATCAGGCTTTACTCTTTCTCTTTCCGCGAACCTCACAAATTGCCGTTTGGCGACAGCCGGTTCGTGATATTAGAATACGGTTAAGCTTACGTTCCGATTACCAATCCAAAGCGATTTTGCTGAGAATTACGGGCTATCCTAGGTGCAACAGTCTCGATGCTTCTTTTCCATTGGGGAGGACTTCGATGCGCATCGCCACAACCAGCCTGGCCTTGCTATTCGCCATTACGCCTGCAATCGCCCAACAAAAATCGGATGGGCCATCCGATGAAAAAGCGCAGAAAACGTACAAGCACGCTCTTGCAGCCTTGCACGATCGGCGACAGGACATCGCGCTCGATGAGTTCAAGAAAGCCGACAAACAGGACGGTGGACACTGCTTCCCCTGCCAGAAGCAGATGATCAAATACGGAATTGAGCTCGGCGAATGGAAACCTGCCGAACTTGCCGCGCAAGAAATGATCGCGGAAGCGCAAAGTGAACAGGACAAAGCCATCGGACACTATCAATGCGCACTGGTCTTTATGCAGGAGGGTCTACAAAGACACAAGGACGAATACTTCACTCGCGCTCATGATGAATTGAGCAAGGTGCTCGTCGCTTATCCCAATACCCCGGACGCAGTCCTTCTCGATGGAAAAGCGCTCGCGCAGCTGAAGCAAGATGACGCAGCGAAAACAAAATTTGCACAATTTGTAAGAATGAAGCCCGCAGAAAATCCTGATCGGCAGCGCGCGTTGCGCTACATCGAGCGGCCGGAGCTGGCTCGCGCAAGAATGGCGCCACCGTTCTCCGTCACCACGGCCGATGGTCAGCGCGTATCCATGGACGACTTGCAAGGCAAAGTGGTGCTGCTGGATTTCTGGGCCACCTGGTGCGGACCATGCCGTGAAGCGCTGCCGCACATGCAAAATGTTGCAAAAAAATTTCGCGGGCAGCCGCTGATGATTTTAAGCGTAAGCCTGGATTCCGATGAGCAAAAGTGGAAAGACTTCATCGGCAAAAACGAGATGTCCTGGCCGCAATATCGCGACGGCGGTTTTACGGGACCGATCGCCAAAATGTTTAACGTGACTGCCATTCCGCACACTTTTACGATTGACGCGGATGGCGTGCTGCAGGAAGAACACATCGGCGACGCTTCGATCGAAGGCAAGCTCAAGAAACTCATCGTTCACGCCCGCGAACTGACGCCCGCGGAAACTTCTGCCAAATAATTGATGAGTGCGCTGAATTTCATTCTACCCCGCACGTTGGTGCGATAGAATCCCTCCTCACTGCACTCTAACCGTTCACCCCGTAACCCGGTGCCGAGGTGCGAAATGATTCTTTCCATCGAACGCAAGCAAATTTCGCCGGATATCACAGTCCTGGAGATGACCGGACGCATCATCCTGGGAAACAATTCGCGCGATGTGGAACTAAAACTTGCGGAAATCCTCGCCGATCAAGCCAAGAAGATTATTTTTGATCTCAGCCGGATCACCATATTGGACAGCACCGGCATTGGAATTTTGGTTGTAAGTCAAGGCAAGATCAATAAGGCGGGCGGAATGCTGCGAATCGCGGGCGCCACCGGATTCGTGGAAGATACTTTGAAAATTACCAGCGTTGATAAGCTCATTCAGATCTATCCCAATACCGAGCAAGCCGCCGCCAGTTTCTAGCCAAGCGCCGTGTGCAGACGTTGCGCGATTTGGCGAATCGCGAGGCGCGCGAACTTAAGGCGCCTTGCCGATCCACCACAATACTTTAGCCACAACTTTCCATTTCTGTTTGCCACTGAGAGTGATCGACTCGTAGTTGGCGTTCTCCGATTGCAGCACAATGGTGTGGTCAAATCGGTTCAGACGAGAAACCGTTAGCCCCCTGTCCCGGTGCCAGGCAATCACTATTTTCCCGTTTAGTTCACTGATCTCGGTCTGCGCGGAATCAACCGCGAGAATATAGCCATCGTAGATCAGCGGCGACATGGAGCTGCCGCGTACACGCACACAACTGGTTGTGGATGGATTCGGGCACCAATCCTTCGGCGCGGCAATCATGCTCTCAATCGGCGCGTCATGCAGCAACTCGCTGTTTTCGCCTGCGCCTTTTTCGCCGTGCGCCACGGCCACCGATTTCAGCAACGGGATCGCCACCAGCTGCAATTTGGCTTTTGACTTTGGCCTCTTCGCGCCACCGCCGGCCGCTACGACTTCCAGGTGCGGCAACTGCGCTTTGCGCAAGCGTTCTTGCAGCTGCGGCACTACGCGCAACAAGTCGCCCTTGCTCAAACCCGCCCGGCCCCAGAAATACCAGCACTGGGGATCGCCCGAGAGATTGCCCATCTCGATGTAGATATGCGAAGGCGGCTCGGATACCCCGCGCTCCCATCTCGATACCGCCATGGCGGAACAATGAAAGACATTGCCGAATGCAACTTGGTTTAGAACCAGTGCTGTGCGCAGGCGGACGATTGACTTGGCCCACTCCGGTTGAGCCGAAGGATTCGACTTACTTCTCGATCGCGGTTTCACGTGCGCTTACCGTACCCAGCTTTTAGACTTCGACCTCTTTTTTCAAGGTACGCCACCGTACACCCATTGGCAAGCGCTCTTTCACCAAAAACTACCATTCCCTACTAGTCATCGGCGTTAGTAAGGCGTATGGTTAATGAGTCTCCTCGCATGCCTCCGCCTCCCATTCGCGGTCTCTTGCAAATCAGACATTTCCTTCCGGGAAGGAGCCACTGATTGTCGACTATGTTGTCCGATCTCCGCCGCACGAAAGCCGCCGCGCAAGCTGGCTCCGACGGTGCAGTCGGTGCCGGTCGGAATGGCGCTGCACGAGATGGCGCTGGTCGCGACGGTCACGTGCTCGCGAATGAGATCTTGCTCAGCCTTCCGCGCAATGTTTGCAATAATTTGGTCAGCAAGACCCAACTTATTAAGCTGCCGATTCATACCATCCTGAATGAAGTGAATCAGCCGATCCAATATCTGTATTTCATCAACGCCGGCCTTGCTTCCGTGTTGAACGTGTTGCAGGACGGAAAAAGCGTCGAAGTCGGGCTGACAGGCCGCGAGGGTTTTGTTGGTGTGCCGGTTATAGCAGGTTTCAAAACCAGTCCAACCCGCGTAATTATGCAGATCGAAGGCACCGCTTACCGAATCCCTGCGAAGGATTTGCAGGCGGCGTTGAAAGCCTTTCCGGCCCTCGAAAAAAAATTGTTGAAATATTCCCAGGAATTGGCTCTACAAGCCGGTCAGATTGCTGCTTGCAATCGCGTGCATGAAGTGGATGAGCGCTTGGCCCGCTGGCTGCTGATGAGCCAGGATCGTATTGGCGGTTCACTGATTCCTTTAACGCAGGAATTTCTCGCGCACATGCTCGGCACCCGGCGAGCCAGCGTGACCGTCGCCGCAGGCATGCTGCAAAAAGCCGGATTGATCAGCTACGTGCGTGGGCAATTGAAAATCGAAGATCGCGACCGCCTCGAGAGCGCCTCGTGTGAATGTTATGCAACGTTGACGCGGCAACTTAGCGCCTGGAAATCGGAATCTGAGTAGAGAATCTCCGTATATCACCTATCGCGCGTCTAATAAATTTCTGGCTGTTCTTCCTCTTACAGCGATCCATGTATTGCCCCCAAGAACACAAATAAGTACGCTAGCGTACTAAAGTCACCGGAGTCCCTAGGTGCTCTCCAGCGTCATGGCTGTCACCTCCGATGGATGGGGGGCAGCACATGCCAAAAAGTATTCTGATTGTTGATGACAGCCCGCAGATCCGGAAAATGGTCCGACTTTACTTTGACCGCGAAACAGATTTTCAGGTTTGTGGAGAAGCAGTAGACGGCCTGGATGCCATTGAAAAAGCCTCGGAATTGAGTCCGGACCTGATCATTCTGGACGAGTCCATGCCGCGCATGGATGGCCTGCACGCAGCGCGTATTCTCCACTCGGTGAACAGCGACGTTCCGATCATATTGTTTACCCTGCATGCCGACTCGATTTCCTCGGCAGAGGCCTGCGCTGCCGGAATCGCTTTGGTCGTTTCCAAGATGCGTGGCATGTCCGTTCTCGCCAAGCAGGTGGACAGTCTCTTGAAGTACGCGTAGCGCGGTGCAGGCGAAACGGTTGGTCTTGATTCGGTCTCGAATCGGGCCCTGCGCTGGCTTAGCTCATTCGTGGGACCGAGCGATAAGCGGCACACCAGCCAATTTAGAGTCTGCCGAGTTCGCAGCCCTGAAGAAAAGCCCCAGCCCTTACTTTTGCAAACAACGCTACCAATTTAACGACCGTTCGATCCTTCCCCAGGACTACGAACCGTACCCGCATTGTTCTGTTTTGACCTCTGCGCGTTGACTATTACTTCATTCATCTGCTCAGGCGTCTACTTCACGCCATGTCCGGTACCGAGATGTCCCACGTACGAACTGAGCTCGAACGACGGCAGTCGCTCGAACCAGCGTGAATATCCGGTAGCCTCCATGCCTACGCGCACGCGGATTCCTCCCAGCTTTAGATCTCGTTAGAACCGCTCTGCTTCATCATCACTGTGGTTCAATTGCCGCTCACCACACTCACCGGTCTCTTCCACAAAAATGCAATCTGCTGAAAGCTCGGTTGGTAATCTACGCCTATGATTAACGACCAGAGGCTCGGGATGCCAATATGAGGGCTTGCAACGAGCAGTGTCACCCCAAGTTACTTCCCTTCCAGGGCACATCTGGCGTATACCCTCCTAACTAGGATAAATTGCGCACCGGAGGATTCATGGACCTACTAGCGGCAATCAAGCGTGAAGAACGAAAGCTCGAAAAGGAACTAGGTAAGTTGCAGCACCAATTGAACGGTATGCGGGCCGCAGCAAAAGCTCTCGGCACCAAGGCGGGCAGAGAAATCACTGAAGTCAAAAAGCGAGTACTGTCCGCTGCTGCGAGAGCGAAGATTTCAAAGGCAACGAAGGCGCGATGGGCAAAATTTAGAGCCGAGAAGAACAAAAAGGCAAAGGCCGCGTGACGGCACCAGGAATATCAAAACGCCAGCGAAGGACGGTGTCTATGGTCAATGCCGCTGGTTGAATAAATCTTTCGGCGAGTCGCTGGACCATAGCGAGCAGACGTAACTTTAAGTACAGAAACACAGGCATCCAAATCAGAATCGTCCCGATTAGATATCTGGGCAATCGACCTGACGTGCAAAAACAGCCAGCGCCCCGATTGCGATTAGCAGTGAAATCATCGCGACCGTAGGAACAGAACACAAGGACACGTTCACGGCAGTGCGGGCAATGAGCGCCCGCCGAAGCGCTGACGTGAAGTGGAAATCGTGGGATGGATGGACGAGCCCACTTGCGTGATATACCTTGCTCACGCATGCCAGCAAAACTCAAGCTGACCTCCCTTCCGCAAAGACCCGCCGCGTTCATCGAGCCGATGGAATGTTTAGCTGTTTCAAAGCTTCCCGACGCGTGGAACTGGATTTGGGAAGTAAAAATCGACGGCTATCGCGCAATCGCGGTCAAGTCCGACGACGGCCTCAATCTGTTTTCGCGTGCCAAAAAATCCTTTGACGGTCAATTTCCGATTATTCGGGGCGCTCTTGCCGACTTGCCGTCCGGGACTGTAATCGATGGTGAGGTGGTCGCTATCGACGAGACCGGGCGACCGAACTTCAATCTCCTGCAAAGCTTTCGGACCAGCGCAAGTCGGATTCAATACTATGTGTTTGACGTGATGTGTCTGCGCAATCGTGACACGACGAAACTTCCGCTCTTCGAAAGACGCGACTTGTTGAAAACGTTGTCGTTCGAGGACGAGAGAATAAAGATTGTCGATTACGTCGAAGCCCAACCGGCTGAATTACTCCGTGCGGTTCGGGAGCAAAGACTCGAAGGCATCGTCGGCAAGAGAAAGGATAGTTTGTACGAACCAGGCAGAAGGACCGGCGCGTGGATAAAGCATCGTGTGAATTGCGGGCAGGAGTTTGTTGTCGGCGGCTATTTTCCCGGTCCGCATGGGTTCGATTCTCTCATCGTCGGCTACTACGACGCTGACAAACTGATGTATGTGGCGAGAACTCGAAATGGTTTTGTTCCAGCGTCCCGGAGACACGTCTTCTCGAAATTGAAGCTTCTGGTCACGAAAACGTGTCCGTTCGCAAATTTGCCAGATACGCGACGGTCTCGGTTCGGCGAAGAACTAAACGCTGAGAAAATGAAGAAGGCAGTCTGGTTAAGACCGGAAGTGGTTGTGGAGATTGAGTTCCTACAGTGGACGGAGGCAGACCGACTTCGCCATTCAACATTCGTCAGACTTCGTGAAGACAAACCAGCCCGTGAGGTCATCAAAGAGCGCGACGGTTAAAGAGTGACTCTGCCCTGGTTACACATAAAATAGCCGCCCGCAATGCCAAACCGTAAAATGAAAATTGGCCAGGGCAATAGAAACGTAAGCATTGCCGCGTCACGTTAACCTACGTTGACAACGAAATCTCTGGGCGCGTCTTCATCGACCGAAAGAGCTGAAGCATACGCCACACGGCAGTAGCAAATCGCCGGTCGTGAAATCAACCAAAATTGATTAGTTGGCGCTGAGTGCCCTAACGAATTGTGGTGGCTTCCGAAAGCGTTCTCCAATAGCGAACTTTCAGAGAAGGGCCTACTGAGAACGCAGCGACGCGCCCGAGCGGTGCAAGACACCCTAATTCAGCACTATCCCGGCTATTTCCTGTTCAAGATTTCCCAGAACAACTTAACCGTCCCCGGCCCATTCCCCGCGTAATGATTGTTTGCGTACGCGTAGATTTTCAGGTCGCGGCGCATGAACTGCCGGAACAGTTCCGCCCACTTTTTCAAATCTTCCGAGCGGTCAATGATGGTTTTGTCCCATGTCGCTGTCTGTGATTCAATCGCCTTCCGATCGCCCAACCACCTGACGTAAACAAAGTCCGCCGTGACCATATCGAAATTTTCTTTCATCTCCCACGGTCGCGGGAGAAAAGATGTGTCGGTTAGTGCTAACGCGACTTGATATTCCCGCAGCATGCCCGCAAATCTCTCATCGAGCCACGCTTTGTTTCGAATCTCTACGACAAACTTGAACGGCGTTTCGCGAATCTTGTTCAAGAAAACACGCAGTCGAGGGAGGAAGTCGTTCGCCGTTTTGAATTGTGATTTGCTAAAGAACGGGAACTGCAAAACCAGGGGACCGAGTTTTTCGCCAAGCAATTTCATCCGGTCAGTAAATTCGTCAAATTCACCGTCGCAATCGACTAGAACCTTTTCGTGCGTTATGACCTGCGGGACTTTTGCGGCAAATACAAAATCACACGGCGTCTTTTCGTTCCATGCGGTCACCGTTGACGCGCTGGGAGTCCCGTAGAAGGTGCTGTCAACTTCGACCGTGCGAAACTTGGTCGCGTAATGCGTCAAGAATTCCCGGGGCTGCATGCCCAGAGGGTAGAACGAGTTTTGCCAGCCATTTGCGGTGAACGCGGACGTGCCAAGATAAAGACCCGGCTCAGCATACGGTCGCTCGATGATGGGGCCGCTCGGAAACTCGCCAGTCTTTTCGGGCTGGCCCATCTCGAACAGAGTCGGGGAGCTAAGCGATTCTACTTTTGGGCGCTTCACGGGCGCAGAGTAGCATTCGCGCGAAATGTGTGGCAAGTTTCGGGACGTGGAAGATCGAGGCTACGAGAGGTTTTTAAGGCTGAACAGGCAGAGCGGAGTTTAGGTGGAGGAACCAATTGCGGGATTCAAAAGATAGATGAACCAAGGCTTTTTGGTTCCCAAGACCCGCTTCCCCTTTTCGGTTATGACCGTTGGAAGTGGCTCTTTTCCGGGCGAGCGCAATTCGATTGCGATGTAACCCGACAGATATAGCTCTCTGATGGTAACCGCGTTCAGCTTGTTACCACCCGCGAGGACTCGCAAAAACCACTTTGCTTGGTCAGTGTCCATATCCGAGCGTCCCTTTCAAAGGTGCCACCTACCAATGGTGCATTTCTATCGCCAATAGAACCGAAAAATAAGTCTAATATTTACTATGGCTTACGCAACCACTGTCGGCAGGATGTCTTGGGAAGTAGTCCACATTTGGTTACGCGAACCCGGCTTGCAAAACAGACCGGGTATCTAACATCTACGCCTAGTCATAAGCCTCTAACGATTACCTACAATGACGGCGAATTTTCCGGCAGCGTTTTCAAGGATCGCGAGAAGGCGGCGCAATTCGCTGCAAAACAAAAGAAATCACCTGTCGTCAAAAAATACAAAAATTGAACCGTTCATCAAAGACCGACACGAATGGCTCGGAGCGCGAAAGAAAACTCCCGACTGCTACCGACCTGGCGGCGGATTTCTCTGGCCTAATTGAACGCGAAGGTTTTCAGCCGTTAGCCATTTCTGCAGAGCATGGTATTCGGGCTGGACTCTTGTCGGGCCCTCACAAGGACCCATTTGATGTTCCAGCAGGTGCATGATTGCCGCACTTACCGCAAGGAATAGGCTGAGTCATGGTATCTCCCATGGTTCCTCGCACTCGCTACCGGACCAGTGCGTCAAACTCATTCCTCGGCACCTCACAGCAGCACGGTTCAAACGCACTTCGACAGCCTGCAGATCCGGAGGCTCGTCCGACTTTACTTTGACCGCAAAACAGATTTTCGGATTTGTGGAGAAGCAGTAGACGGTCTGGATGCCATTGAAAAAGCCTCGGAACTGAATCCGGGCCTGCTCATTCTGGACGAGTCCATGCCGCGCATGGATGGCCTGCACGCAGTGCGTATTCTCCACTCGGCGAACAGCGACGTTCCGATCATATTGAAGTACGCTTAGTGCAATATGCGAGGAAACGTTGTCGTTGGTGAGGTCTCGAACCGGGCCCAGCGGTTGGCCAGATTGGCTCATTCGTGAGGCGAAGCGATATGCGGCAGGCCAGTGAATTCAGAAGTCTACTGAGTTCGCAGCCCTGAACGAAAAGCCCCAGCCCTCACTTTTGCAAACAACGCGTACCAATTTAACGACCGTTCGATCCTTCCAAATACCCTTGACGGGCTTCTATTCGCAGTTTCAGAACATCCCTACCATGTCGTGGTGTCTATGAACAGTACTCGGAAAAGCTCAGAGACGAAACAAAAAGGTGACGTTCGGTTGTAGTACTTTCGGGCCACTCGTTGGAGATAAGTCATTTATTTTCATAGGCACAACAAAAACTGCAAAACGAGTTTTAGTGCATTATTTCTGGTTCGGTACGTGCTCTAGTTTTCGCTAAGTCGTATTGGCGAAACCCCGCCGCCGTAGGCTATCGGTACTCATTTGTAATCACGAAAGTTGATCGCTCAGGCGGTAGCGCTTGACTTTCAGCCGCAGTTGGAGCTTGTCCGGGCGCCCCAGCCCGCGACTCCGGGAGCGTACCAATGCGTCGTTTCGCTAAGGCTGTCTTCATCGCCGTTCTGATTCTTACTGCCGGAATTTTCTTAAAAGGGAGCATCACGCAGCCATCGATTGGCGGCTGGCTACCCGCCGGATCGATGGCCGAGGCGAGGAGCGGCGCCGCGTCCGCGCTCTTGCAAGATGGGCGAATTTTAATTACCGGCGGCGACAACGGCTCGGGGCCGCGCGCGACCGCGGAATTTTTCGATACCACAGGCGCGTTTGTAGCAGCGCCGCAGATGGGCATGGCGCGCAGTGCGCACTCTGCGACCGTATTGGCCGATGGACGAATATTGGTGGCCGGCGGATCTACCGGAGCTGCAGCTACGAACGCAGCGGAAATTTTCGACGCTGCAGCGAATGCGTGGACACCGGTTGCGGGTGGCATGATCCAGGCGCGTTCGAACCACACGGCTTCGCTGCTTGCGAATGGTCGAGTGCTTTTTGCGGGTGGCGACAATGCAGGCGCTCCAGTGGCCGCGCTTGAGATTTTCGATCCGGTTGCGCTTTCCTTTTCTTCCGTTGGTACGATGTCGGCCGCAAGGATGTCCTTTGCAAGTGCGGTGCTCGCAGATGGGCGAGTGATGTTAATCGGCGGTTCCAATGGAAGTACGCCTCTTGCGTCCACGGAAATTTTTGATCCGCTGAGCAATTCTGTTACGCCAGGCCCGGCGCTTTCCGCGCCTCGCATGGCGCATTCCGCCACGACTCTGCTTGATGGCAGAGTGCTGGTGGCGGGCGGCACCACAGTGGTGACCAACGCGGACGGCAGCACTACTTCCACTGATTTGGCGTCGGCAGAAATTTACGATCCCTCAACCGGCAATTTCGCCGTTTCGGCTTCTTCGCTGGCGGCGCCGCGGCGCGATCATGCGGCGTTTCTGCTTCCCAACAACAATTCGGTGTTAATTGTCGGCGGGACGTCTTCAGGCAATGAAATTGGTACGGCGGAAATGTTCGTTCCTTCCACGGGCACGTTCATTGCGACTGGTTCGCCAGCAGCTGCACGCCAGCACGCAACGGGCACTGCGCTTAAACAGGATGGAATTCTGTTCCTGGCGGGCGGTTCGAATTCCACGGGCACTCTTGCGACGGCTGAACTCTACGGATTTGCGACGGTAAAGACAGACAAGGCCGACTACGCTCCGGGCACAGTCGTGACCATCACCGGTTCAGGTTGGAAGCCAGGCGAAACCGTCACCTTGACGTTGGTGGAGTCGCCGCTGATTGACACCCACGGGCCTTATCCAGTGACCGCCGACGCCAACGGAAACATTTCCGATAGCTCGTTTACCACCGACTTGCATGACATCAACATTCGTTTTTACCTGACGGCAGCCGGCAGAACATCGGGCTTTCAGGCGCAGAACACGTTTACGGACGCCAATCCCACCACCCTCGCCATTGGGACGCCGAATCCCCTTTCGACCTCGCCCGGCGGAAGCGAGACCTACAACGTCACAGTGACCTTTGGCGGCAACAACACATCCTGCCAAGTGGACCTGAGCGCCGCGACGACAGCATCGCCCCCGTGGCCTTCACCCCCACCGGGAGGCTTTTTCTCGTTCGCCTCTAGCTCACTTACGAGCACCGGCAGCTCTCAAACCACAAACTTGACTGTGAGCACCCCGGCTGGAATGGCCCCAAACACGTACAGTTTTACCGTAACGGCCATTCCCCACAGCGGTACTTGTCAGAATATGCCGCAAACTTTGACAACCAGCCCTAACCCCACCCTGGTTGTGCACGGGGCCGCCACTCATCTAAGGATTGAAACCTTAGCCGCCGGAACCGGCAGCGTTGTGGGTAACACGACCGTGGCCCCCCTCAGTTCAATAACGGTCTTCTCTATTGAGCGCGACTCCGGCGACAGATTCGTGGCAAATGCGGCTGCCACTTGGTCGCTGACCAGCTTAAACCCGCCCTTCGGTGGGGCGGTCCAGACTGACCTGGTAGCCAGTGGGAATAGCAAGAGCGCCACGTTCACGGGGCACAATGCAGGTCAGGCCGTGATTCAGGCCGTCGCTGACTCCTTTACCGGCCTTTCAGGGACGATCACCGTGACCAGCGGCGGCAACACGACCCCCTCGTTTCTCACATCACCGATTACAGCCGCAACCGGACAATGCGCAGGGCCGATCACGATCCAAACTTCAAACGCCAACAAGCAAGTCAACCTCGGCACCTCGTCCGCCGGTGGAACTTTTTACAGCAACTCCGTCTGCACGAGCGTCATAACATCCGTAATTACCGGAAATAATCCCAACAACGCTAGCTTCTGGTATAAGGACACGGTTGCAGGTACTCCAACAATTTACGCCACGGCGGCTGACAGCGGTAATTCCGCCAACCAAACGGAGACGATAAACTCGGCGGCACCCACGGTGACGTCGGTGAGTCCGACCAGGGGGCCCAGCGCCGGTGGCACCAGCGTCGCGATCACAGGCACGAATTTCACGGGGGCGACAGCGGTGAAGTTTGGGGCTACGAACGCGACCAGCTTCACGGTGAATAGTGCGACATCGATCACGGCGACGACCCCGGCCGGGAGCGCAGGGACGATGGACATCACGGTCACGACCGCGGGCGGTACCAGCGCGACCTCGGCCAACGACCAATACACCTACGTGGCGGCACCCACAGTGACGTCGGTGAGTCCGACCAGCGGGCCCAGCGCCGGTGGCACCAGCGTCGCGATTACAGGCACGAATTTCACAGGGGCGACAGCGGTGAAGTTTGGGGCTACGAACGCGACCAGCTTCACGGTGAACAGTGCGACATCGATCACGGCGACGACCCCGACCGGGAGCGCAGGGACGGTGGACATCACGGTCACAACTGCGGGCGGCACCAGCGCGACCAGCACTGGCGACCAATACACCTACCAGGCGGCGACCAGCACCAGTCTCAGTGCACCCACTGTGACCTACCCTGCCAATGGCGTAGTGACGGTGACGGTGAGTTCGACAGCGGGCACGCCCACAGGGAATGCCACGCTGAGTGTGGATGGCGGGACGGCTTTGACTCAGGCGCTGAACGGCAGCGGAGTGGCCACGTTCACGCTCACCAGCCCCAGCGCCGGAAGCCATACCCTGAGCGCCAGCTATGCGGCACAAGGTAACTTCGCGGCCAGCGGCCCGACCACCGGAACGTTAACGGTGAGCCAGGCGACGCCGGTGATCAGCTGGGCGAACCCGGCCGACATCACCTATCCGACGCTGTTGAGCGCGACACAGCTGAACGCCACGGCCGATGTGCCAGGATCGTTCGTGTACACGCCAGCTTCCG
>Ga0137359_10000646_pt1 | contig 26322 bp, 24 predicted proteins | sample Mad1_40_16metaG_FD_108281 | JGI IMG/M metagenome (GOLD analysis project Ga0137359, IMG submission 108281) | Vadose zone soil microbial communities from Angelo Coast Range Reserve, California, USA - Mad1_40_16 metaG | ecosystem: Environmental > Terrestrial > Soil > Vadose zone | place: USA... | reverse complement strand
CGCTCGACGGCAGGTGGTTCTCCTGCACCATCCGCCACTTCGGCGGGCCGCTGTGGATCACCCACGCCGCCGAGCGCGTCCTCGGCGGGATGTCGGGCTCGCCGATCGTCGCGGAGGCCGGGACAGCGATCGGGGTCGTGTGCACCACCACGTCGCCCAGGGAGGGCGGTCCTAACGCGCGCCTCTCCGACAACCTGCGGGGATGGCTGCTCCGCGGCACCCTGTAGGTGGCCCGCCCGTCGCTGTTTTCGCGGCTCAATAGCCTGCCCCGGCGCAGGCCGGGGGCTGGCCTGCACGCTCCCCTGTCAACGCTTCACGAACGGCCTCACGACCGCCCGCGCATGCCTCGGGGCCGATGTGGATCTCGACGTGGGTTTTCGGGACACCGTCTATCTCTACGCGACACACCGGATTATCACGTAGAGGTGCCCACGTTCGATGTAAACGGCGAGAAGGGGGCGGGACCCCCGTTGCCCGCATAGAATTGAGGACCTTGCGCACCCACGTGACCTAAAGAGGAGGAACGGAATGACCCGCCGCAGCCTGCCCCGCAAAGTCACGTTTTTCGAACCGGTCCCGCCGCCCCCTCGCGCGCAACACCATCATCGAGTCGACGTTCGAGGTAGGCCTCCGCTTCCGCTGCACGATGCGCGTCGATTGCGGCCAGCTCGACCCCGGCGCGGTGATCCGGCCGGTATCCGGCGAATGGCAGCCGCCTATGCCCGAGCGCCTCGACGAAGAGGAGCTTGCGGACTGGCGCGCTGGCCGCAACGCGGTCTATCAGCTCGCCGCACTGACAATCGGCGCGCGCCTCGTGGTCGCCGACGCATAAGCCGAGCATATTCCCCGTAGCTGCTACGTCGACGATTCGTTCCTATAAAACGTAACGTGATCAACTATAGGTTGACTACGCGGCGATCGCCACCTTGCGACTTCTTCGGGGATGTCGACGAGCTGCGTGACGGTTGATAGCCGGCGACGGCTGGTGTCGATCAGATCGGCAAGGTGGTGGGTGTGAGCGGCCATCGTGTCCCACCCCCGCCCCGCATTCCGCGGTTTAGCTCAATCCGGCTTCAACGAGGTCCGCGAGCTGCGGCCCGACCGCCGAAACGCGGCCCGTGGCTGACGACGAACCGACCCGTCAGGTTTGTTGGAGAATGCGCTCGATCGCCCCAACGGCAACCCTATAAGCCGCGGCGACTTGGGCAACCGACATGCCGTATTCCGCCCGGACGCGGATGCGCGCAAATTGCGAACGCGGGATCTCGGTCTTCATCCGCTCCTCCGAGCTGGCCGGCGCTTCACCTTGCTCGCGGCGGACCGGCGCCGGCGGCAACGCGCTCAGAATGCGCGGTTTCCGCGCCGATGGTTCGGCCGGCGGCACGGAACCCGGAACCAGTTGTTCGGTGACTTGCCTTTCGGAGTAAAGAGCGCCTCGGCCGCCTGACGCCCGCTCGGCATCCGTTCGCGATCGTCGCCGCGAACGGAGTGCTGTAGTCGCTGGGTATTGAGCAAGAGTCGCCCCGCGCTGTTCGCTACTGGCGCGATCGATGTGCAATTCGTTAATTTTGGCAAGCCCCGCAGCGGCCGGCCCGCCCCTTGCGCTGCCTCAAAAGTCTCGAAACGCGATTTCCGGAAAATCAGCGGCGCGCCGTGTAACCGGCCTTAGGCGTTCAGCCTCCTGGTTAGAAACTAAGCGGTAATGGCGCGGCGTCAATAATGGCCTCCCGGATTGCCGCTGCCGGGCTTATTCCTCCCCACCGACTTTGCAGCCCCTCGATTGGTTTTCCCAGAAGCAAAACGATCTCGTCACGCTCGAAGAGCAGAAAGAATTGGCAAAGCGAGAACTTAGAACGGGCACGTCCATGTCGTTCATACGTACGAGAAATCGTGCTCTTGCCACGCGGTAGCTGCCCGCGAGTTCGGCAAGCGTCGCGCCCTGCGCCCGTCGCGGCCGGGCCTCCGCCTTCTGCGCATCGGTGAGTTTCGAGGGTCGGCCCATGCGCTGCCCGCGCTTCTGGGCCCGGCTGCGGCCCTCGGCGGTGCGGGTGCGGATAAGATCGCGCTCCACGTCGGCCAAGCCGCCCAGCGCGGCAATCATCAGCCGCCCGGCGCTGGTGCCGGTGTCGGCCCACGGGTCGGCTAGTCTAATCGTCACCTCCGCGAAAGCGGGGGTCCAGGACTCCGACATGACGCTGCCACTCTGAATCCTGGGCGATTACGAGGCGTTCCCAAAGATCGGGTGGACCACCTGGTCGCCCGGCTCGATGCCTAACCGCGCCGCGGTCCCGCCGTTCAGCTCGATCACTGCGCGAACCGGCGCGGCCGCGGCGATCACGTCGAGCGATTGAGGAACAGCGCGCTGATGGATGTTGACGATCCGGCCTTGCGCATCGACAAACAGCATGTCGAGCGGGATCAGCGTATTGCGCATCCACATCGTCGCCGCGGTCGGCTCTTTGTAATCGAACAGCATCCCGGCATCCGGCGCCAAGCTGCGCCGGAACATCAGGCCCTGCGTCATCTGCTCCGGTGTCGCGGCGACCTCAACCTTAAACCGATGCCGCCCGGTGGCGCTCACAACGGTCAGTTCCGATATCGGATATTGTTGGAGTTCGGCGGCCAGCGAAAACCGCGATCGGCTCATGAGAGCCGGAGCTAGACCAGCGAGAAGCGCTCGGCGGGCGATCATGATGGGGCTCTGTGCTCTCGCGTCAGAGACATCATTCCGGGATGGACGAAAGGGGGAGGCGCCTGCATCACAGAATAACGGTTATCGAGCATTTTGCACGCCGGTCAATGATGGAGGGGCTCGGCATCACCCGTTCGCCGAAATGCCGCACACCTTGTGAATAGGAACCGCCGCCGGTAGGTTCTCGGCGCCTTCGCTATGACCAATACGATCCAGACCGTATTCACCGTTACTGCCCTCCTTGGGCTGGTCAGCCTGCTACTGCCGCTCGCCGAGCGGTTTTCCATTCCTTACGCTGTACTGCTCGCCTTGGTGGGGATCGCGATCGGCGGGGTAGCCAATCTTCCCCCCTCCTACCTGCCGGGGGGAATCCTCGGCGATATCGTGGGTTGGTTGCGCGATTTCGGGCTCAGTGCCGAATCTCTGCTCTACGTGTTTCTGCCGGCGCTGTTGTTCGAGGCTGCCCTCAACGTCGATGTTCGCCAGCTCAGCGAGGAGGTGGCGCCTGTCCTCCTCCTCGCGGTGATCGGGGTCATCGTCTGCACCTTTGTCGTCGGCCTCGCCTTGTGGCCGATTTCCCCGGTCGGAGTCCTTGCCTGTCTTATTCTCGGCGCGATCATTGCGACCACCGATCCGGTCGCGGTCGTCGCGATTTTTCATGACATCGGCGCGCCGCGTCGCCTCTCGACCTTGGTTCAGGGCGAAAGCCTGTTCAACGACGCCGCGGCGATCGCGATCTATTCGCTTGCCGTTGCCATGCTCGCCGGCGACCGGCCATCGAGCCCGCTCGACGGGGTACTCACCTTTCTGCGCCAGTTCGGCGGCGGTCTTGTTACCGGTTACCTCGCCGGATGGGTCATCACCCTGTTCCTGCCGATTTTGCGCGCGAGCCGCTTGGCCGAGGCGACGGCAACCATCGGCTTTGCCTACGTGATCTTTATCGTTTGCGACCATTATCTCGGCTTTTCCGGGGTCGTGGCGGTTGCGTCCGCGGCCCTCGCCGTCAGCGCCGGGGGACGGCGCAGGTTGGCGCCGTCGAACTGGGAGAGCCTCGTCGTTACCTGGGAACAGCTCGCCTTCTGGGCCAGCTCCCTGATCTTTCTGTTCGCGGCGATGCAGACGCCGGAGCTGCTGGCGCAAGCGAACTGGAGCGATCTCGGGTTGCTCGGCGCGTTGATCGTCGCCGCCCTCGTCGCGCGTGCGCTGACGCTTTACGGGCTGATCCCGATGCTCAGTTTTGCCGGGATCGCGAAGCCGATCGAGGCCAATTACAAGCTCGTCATGTTGTGGGGAGGAATGCGCGGCGCGGTTTCTCTCGCGCTCGCCCTAGCCGCCACCGAGAATATGTCGCTTCCGCCGGAGGTCCGTCAGTTCGTCGGGATTCTCGCCACCGGGTTTGTGCTGTTTACCCTGCTGGTGACGGCCCCGACAATGCGGCCACTGATGCGCCTCCTCAAGATAAGCAGCGTGCCGCCGGCGGAAGTTGCGCTCAGCGAGCGGGTGATCGGTCTGTCGCTTTCCTCGATCCCGCAGGAGATCGAAACCGTAGGTCGCCAGCATCAAATCTCGCCCGAGATCGCCGCCGAGGTCGCCAAGGTTTACAATGCGTATAGCCGTGATCCAGCCGACATCGGCATAGAGGACGCCCAGATTCCGGCCGAGCTCAGGGAGCGGGCTGCCCTGTCGGTCCTGGTCGATCGCGAGCAGGAATTCTGTCTCGACTATTTCGAGAGTCGAACCGTATCGCGGCGCGTCGCCGCGAGCCTGCTTGCTCATGCGTCGCGGCTGCGGGACGGGGCACGCAGCGACGGCGTTGAGGGTTATCAGAAGGCGGCCGCGCGCATCCGCGGTTTTACGCCAACTCTGCGCTTGTCGCTGGCGATCCACCACCGGGTCGGTATCGCCCGCCCTCTCGCCCGGCAGCTCGCCGACCGGTTCGAGGTGCAGCTGGCCGCCCGCTTCGTCTTGCAGAATGTCATCGCGTTCAACCGGAACCAGATCGAGCAAGTTTTCGGCGCCGGGCCGAGCACAGTGATGGCGGCCCAGCTCGATCTTCGATTTCGCGCCATCGAACGCGCGATCTCGGCGCTGAAACTGCAATACCCCACCTATGCACGCCAGCTCGAAATTCAGATCCTGGCACGCATGGCGGCACGGCTCGAAGAGGAGCGTTATCGGCGGTTGCGCGCTGAATCGATCATCAATCAGGAAGTTTACGAGGATCTGCAGCGGAAGCTGCGGCCGCGCCGGCGCAGCGTCGAGGTGCGGCCAACCCTCGATCTCGGGCTGAAGCGAGAAGATCTCGTCAGTCGCGTGCCGATGTTCGCGGCCCTCGACGCGAAGGTTCGGCGCTCTGTTGCCCGGCTGTTGCGGCCGCGCCTTGCGGTCCCGGACGAGGTCATAGTCCACAAGGGCGAGCGCGGCGATGCGATGTATTTCATTTCGTCCGGTGCGGTCGAAGTACGGATCCCGTCGACCTCCGTGCAGCTCGGCACCGGCGATTTTTTCGGCGAGCTCGCGCTGCTGGTCGCCGATCGCCGCAACGCCGATGTGGTGGCTCTGGGGTATTGCCAGCTCCTCAGTCTGGCGGCGCGCGATCTGCGTCGCCTTTTCGGCACCGAGCCTGCGTTGCGCGATCAAATTCATGCCGTCGCTCAGTCGCGCATCGCCGCCGCCGAAGCCGGCTAGGGAACCTGTTCGATGAGCCGTAAATCACTTCACCCTGCCACGTTGGCTGCGCAAGGACTGGGTTGGACAGACGAGTCGACCGGCGCGGTTGTCCTGCCGATGCATACCGCGACGACCTTCTTGCGCGACCCTGACAACCAGTACCGGCGCGGACGCAGCTATGGACGCGCCGACAACCCCACCTACGACCAGCCGCAAGCGCTGCTGACCGCGCTCGAATGCGGTGCTTCATCTCTGTCGTTCTCCTCCGGGATGGCAGCGGCTGCAGCCGTCTTCCAGTGCCTTCCGCGGGATGCCCATGTCGTCGCACCATGTGTGATGTATTGGGGATTGCGCAGCTGGTTGAAGAATTTCGCCAAGTCCTGGGGAATCGAGGTCGAGTTCATCGATGCGACCTCGCTGGACGCGCTGCGCCGCGCGGTCCATGCGGGCCGGACGCGCCTTGTCTGGGTCGAAACCCCCGCGAACCCGCTGTGGTCGGTGACCGACATCGCCGGCGCTGCCGAGATCGCCCACGCCGCCAGCGCAATGCTCGCGGTCGACAGCACCGCGGCGACGCCGGTTCTGACCCGGCCGCTGACACTCGGAGCCGACCTCGTCATGCATTCGGCTACGAAATACTTGAACGGTCACAGCGACGTTATCGCCGGGACACTGACGACCGCGCGGGAAGACGTGTTTTGGACGCGCCTTCGCGCGGCGCGAAGCAGTGGGGGCGCGATCCTCGGCAGCTTTGAGGCCTATCTTCTGCTGCGCGGCATGCGCACCCTGTTCCCGCGCGTCGAGCGCGCTTGCCGGTCAGCGCAGCAGATCGCCGAGGCGCTGTCTCACAATCCCGGGGTGCTGGAGGTGCTGTACCCAGGGCTGCCGGGCCATGCCGGACACGCGGTCGCGGCGCGCCAGATGAGTGGGGGCTTCGGCGGCATGCTCAGCGTGCGCGTCCGGGGTGGCGCCGAAGCGGCGATCGCCGCCGCGGCTCGCGTCCGGCTCTGGAAGCGAGCGACCTCGCTCGGCGGTGTCGAGAGCCTGATCGAGCACCGCGCCTCGGTCGAAGGCAGTGACAGCCCCGCCCCTCCCGATCTGCTGCGCCTCTCGGTAGGGATCGAAGACCCGCAGGATCTCCTCGCCGACCTGGAGACATCGCTCACCGGTTGAGTCCAAAAACCGCTTTAGCGGTGCGGTTCGTCTATCTGTTCGGGGCGCGCCTATGCAAAAAATTGAGCACAATATAAGTTAGACTAGCGGTAAGACTGATACTGCTGCCAAACGCGTGTTGTTGCTTGGTTTGCGCCGTGGATTGCGTGTTGTCGGGCGAATTTGTGGGACACCCCAGCAGAGCCGCGTAGAATTGCCGCATGTCTGTGGTCGGCCCCGATCGTTCATCGGTTTTCGCACGGCTCCCCAAAGGCCGGCGAACCCAAACGAGCACCCAAGAAACACTCACGCTGGGCAGATCATTCAGCTCTATTCTCTACCTGATCTCGATTGGACTGATCGCAGGCTGGATCATAGGCGTATTCTTTGGCGCCGGCTTTCTATTCCTGACGCTCCCGCAGAGACAGGGTTCGCGTTTGGCTGTCGGTGGCACCGATTTTGGCGTTTTCTTGACGGAAAGCCCCTCGTCGCTCGAGGCAATGATCAGGCAGGATCGGCTGTTCCCGGAGTTTGCCGAACCGGCTCAACTAGCCGGCAACAAGCCCCAAACAGGGTTCGCCGATCGGGACCGAATGGTCAGCGCGCCCAGCAGGCAAAGCGCGGTCGAAATGGACCGGTGGGCGGCGGCGTTAGCCGCCCCCGAATTGGAGGGCGGAGCGCTTGCCACTGATCCCGGCGAATTGGCGCGGGTGTCCCCACCTCAAAGTCGGTCCTCGGCGTCGACTAGTCTCCCGAGCGGGGCGGAATCCCCGCACTCCGCGTCATCTCGCAAGCCACATCAGCGGCCACCGACGGATACTCGAACATCGCAGACCCATGCGCCAGTGCGGGCAATTCACGACGTGTTGCAGAAACACTCTCGCCTGGCCAAATGACGGTTTTTTTTTACGCTCGACAACGACGGCCGGGCGCTTCGAGCAGCCTACAATAGTCCGAGCTCGAGCCTTGCTTCGTCGCTCATCAGGTCCTGGGTCCAGGGGGGCGTCCAGACGAGCTTGACCCGGACGTCGGAGACCCCGGATACGCCACGGATCGCCGTCTCGACCTCTCCGGGCATAGCGGCCGCGACCGGGCATGAGGGGGTCGTCAGGGTCATCTCGACATAGACGGTGCCGCCCTTTTTGACGATCAGCTCGTAGATCAGGCCGAGTTCGACGAGATTGACCGGGATTTCCGGATCTTGCACGGTCTTGAGTGCCTCGAGCACCGGCGCCATCAGCGCCGGATCGTCCTCGCCGGCTTCCGGCCGGTCGACCTCGTCTTCGGCCGCCGGCAGGTTGGGCGAGAAGTCGAATGGATCGCGATCCATATTCCTACTCCGTCTTGACCGTCATGCCTGGGCTCTTCAACGCAGCTTCGAGTGCATGCCAGGACAGGGTCGCGCATTTGACCCTCGCGGGAAACGCCTTGACCCCGGTCAGCGGCTCAAGCCGATCCATTTCTTCGGCCAGGGGTTCCGACAGCTCCTCCGCGGGTTCGCCCCCGGTGACTCGCGCATGGAATTGCGCGAAGAGGGCGCGAGCGTCAGCGATGGTCTTGCCCTTCAGCACCTCGGTCATCAGCGACGCCGCGGCGGTCGAGATCGCGCAGCCACGCCCCTGGAAGCTGACATCGGCAATGCGGTCTCCCTCCAGTGTCAGGTAAACCGTCACCCGGTCGCCGCACAGCGGGTTGTGCCCTTTCGCGAAATGCGTCGGTCGCTCCATCACGCGAAAGTTGCGCGGGTGCCGGCCGTGGTCAAGGATGATGTCCTGGTAGAGTTCGCGCAGATCCATCATCGTCCGAACATCTCCCGGGCCGCCCCGAGCGCATCGGCCAACGCATCTATGTCACGCTCGTCGTTGTAAACGCCGAGCGAGGCGCGGGTCGTCGCGGCGAGCCCCAGCTTTTCAACGAGCGGCTGGGCGCAATGGTGACCGGCGCGCACGGCCACCTGATGCTGATCGAGCACCTGCGCGAGGTCGTGCGGGTGCACCCCTTCGAGGTCGAAGGAGAGAATTCCGAGCCGCCGCTGGCCGGCCTCGACTAGCCGCAGACCGGGAATGCGTGACAAGCGGTCGACCCCGTAGCCGGTCAGAGCTTCCTCATGCTCGAGAATGTTGTCGCGCCCGAGTTCCTCGATGAAGTCGATCGCCGTGCCGAGCCCGATCGCGCCGGAGATGTCCGGTGTGCCCGCCTCGAAGCGGTGCGGCGGATCTTGGAACTCGCTCCTCTCGAAGGTGACGCTGAGAATCATCTCGCCGCCGCCTTGCCAGGGCGGCATTGCCGAGAACAGCTCGTACCGGCCATAGAGCACGCCGATGCCGGTCGGTCCGTAGGTCTTGTGCCCGGAAAACGTGTAGAAATCGCAATCGAGCGCCTGCACGTCCACGGCGAGCCGCGGTGCCGCCTGGCAGCCGTCGATCAGCACCTTCGCACCCCGCCGATGAGCGAGACGCGTCACGGTTTCGATCGGGACGAGCGCGCCGGTGGCATTGGCGAGGTGAGTCATCGCGACGAGGCGGGTCCGGGGCGACAAAAGCGCCTCGTAGGCGGCCAGATCCAACCCGCCGGTCGCGTCGATCGGCGCCACGACGAGTCGAATGCCGAGGCGATCGCGCAGCAGCTGCCACGGCACGATATTCGAATGGTGCTCCAGGTCGCTGATCAGCACCTCGTCGCCGGGCTCGAGGAAGGTCGCGCCCCAGCTCTGGGCCACGAGGTTGATCCCCTCGGTCGCACCGCGCACGAACACTATCTCGCGAGGGTCGGCGGCATTCAGAAAGCGCCGCATCTTTTCGCGCGCCTCCTCGAAGAGCTCAGTGGAGCGGGCGCTCAGCCGATAAACCCCGCGATGTACGTTGGCGTAATCGGTACTGTAGTAATTGGAGATCCGGTCGATGACCGAGCGCGGTTTCTGAGCGCTGGCGCCGGAATCGAGAAAGACGAGATCGGGGTTGCTCGCAAAAATCGGGAACTCGCGCTTCAGCAGGCGCGGGTCAAACTCCCTCCCTAACCCTCCCCCGCTTTCGCGGGAGGGAAGGGTGGGGGCCGCGGGGTAGATGCTCCTCAAGCTCGCCGGCCTCATTCTCATTCCTCCAACATCGCCAGGCGACGGGCGAGCCGCGTCCGCAGGTGCTCGCGCAGCGGCGGCGAGTCGACGAGCTCGACCGCCTCATCGACAAAGGCCGCGATCAGCATTCGACGCGCTTCCTCGCCCGGGATGCCGCGGGCACGCAAGTAAAAGAGAGCGGCTTCGTCGAGATCGCCGACCGTGGCGCCATGACTACACTTCACGTCGTCAGCGTAGATCTCCAGCTCGGGCTTGGTATCGATCGCTGCGCGCGGACCCAGGACCAGATTGCGGCTCAGCTGGTGCGCATCCACTTTCTGTGCGCCTGGGCGAACCGTGATGCGGCCCTGAAAGGCGCCGTGCGCGCGCCCTGCAGCCACACCTTTGAAGATCTCCCGAGTCTCGCCGCCTGGGGCCGCGTGATCCACCGTAGTCAGGATGTTCGCCTCCTGACGGCCGGACACCAGAAAAGCGCCGTTCAGATCGCAGCGACTCCCTTCGCCCTCGCTCCGCACCGTCGCCTCGTGCCGGACAGTCCGGCCGCCCAACAGAAGGATAAAGCTGGAGAGCCGCGAAGCTGAACCAAGCGTCGCCACAACCTCGCCCAAATGAAGCGCGTCCCCACTCTCCTCGACGAGGGTCACGCGTCCCAGCTCGGCCCCGGCGCTGAGCCGCAGCTCGACCACATCATTGCGCCAATAACTGCCGAAGCCGGTGAAGCTCTCAACCAAGCATACGCGGCTGCCCTCACCGAGTGTAACGAGGCTGCGCGTGTGCAGCGAACTGGCGTTCTCGCCCGACGACAAGTGAATGATCTCGACCGGCCGATCGAGTGTGGTGCCGGGAGCGACGGCGAGAACGAAGCCGTCGGCAAAAAACGCAGCGTTGAGCGCTGCGAAGGGTCGGGGAGCATCGAGAGATGTTGCTTCGAGCCCTGCACGCACGAGATCCGGCCGCTCGACGATCGCCACCGCCATCGACCCGAGCCAGACGCCCGCGGGCAGCTCCTCGATCGCAGAGAGCTCCGGCGCGAAGCGCCCGTTAGCGAGCACTAGCCGATACGCCGGCTCAGCGCGCCCGATTTCGGCGAGCTGAGCGCGGGTCGCCGCACCGACGGTGCTCTTCCCGCCGGCAGGTAAGATCGGTTTCTGCTCGAGTGCGCGTAAATCGAGATAACGCCAGGATTCGCTGCGCCGAGAGGGGAAGCCGAGTTCGGCAAAGCGGGCAAGGCTCCTTTTGCGATATCCGGCCAGCCAGTCGGGCTCGCCCTGGTCGCGGCCAAAAGCACCGCGCCCGAACGCTTCGAGATAAGGTCGTGCCTCGGGCTTGACCGGGAAATCGACAATGGCACTCATCGGAATTGTTCCAGAAGGCTCAAGCCGCGTCTTCGACGACGCCGTAACCACGTCGTTCGAGCTCCAGCGCGAGACCCTTGTCGCCCGACTGGACAATGCGGCCGCCTTGCAACACGTGCACCCGGTCCGGCTCGACATAATCGAGCAGCCGCTGGTAGTGGGTGATCATGACAATGGCGCGGTCGGGGGCGCGCTGCTGGTTGACGCCGCGGGCCACTATTTTAAGTGCGTCGATGTCGAGACCGCTGTCGGTCTCGTCGAGGATGGCGAGACGCGGCTCCAGCATCGCCATCTGAAAGATTTCGTTGCGCTTCTTCTCGCCGCCGGAAAAACCGACATTGACGGCGCGCTGCAACAGATCCTCGCCAATGTCCAACAGCTTGATCTTGGCGCGGACGATCCTGAGAAACTGGCCGGCATCGAGCTCGGGCTCGCCGCGATGGCGGCGCTGCGCGTTGATCGCGGTGCGCAGGAAATACATGTTGTTCACACCCGGGATCTCGACCGGGTACTGGAATGCGAGAAACAGCCCCTCACGCGCCCGCTCGTCGGCCGGCATGGCGAGCAGGTCACGGCCGAGATAGGTGACCGTGCCTTCGCTGACCTCGTACCCGTCGCGGCCGGCGAGCACCGCGGCAAGCGTGCTCTTGCCGGAGCCGTTCGGCCCCATGATCGCATGCACCTCGCCGGTGCTGACCGAGAGATCGATACCGCGCAGGATCTCGCGGCCTTCGGTCAGCCGCGCGTGAAGATTGTTGATTTCAAGCATCACAGCACTATTCGTTTGTGTTCGACGCGCTCCCGTGAGCCCATTTCGGACCGCGGGCGTCCCGCCCGCAGGCGGGCCAGAGGCCCGCGGTCCCAAGACCTCACCCGACGCTGCCTTCGAGGCTTACGGCCAGCAACTTTTGCGCTTCGACCGCAAATTCCATCGGCAGCTCTTTGAGCACTTCCTTGCAGAAACCGTTGACGATCAGCGATACCGCGTCTTCGGCGCTGAGACCGCGCTGACGGCAATAGAACAACTGGTCCTCGCTGATCTTCGAAGTCGTCGCCTCGTGCTCAACCCGAGCCGAGGGATTGCGGACCTCGATATAGGGCACGGTGTGGGCGCCGCACCGCTCGCCGATCAGCAGCGAGTCGCATTGCGTGTGATTGCGCGCCCCCTGGGCCCTCGGCTGAACCCGCACGAGACCGCGATAGGTGTTCTGCCCGCGCCCGGCCGAAATCCCTTTGGAGAGGATCGTCGATCGGGTGCCCTTGCCGATATGGATCATCTTGGTCCCGGTATCGGCCTGCTGGCGATTGTTGGTGATCGCGACCGAGTAGAACTCGCCGACCGAGTGATCGCCCTCGAGCACGCAGCTCGGGTATTTCCAGGTAATTGCCGATCCGGTCTCGACCTGGGTCCAGGAGATTTTGGACCGCGCGCCGCGGCAGGCGCCGCGCTTGGTCACGAAATTGTAGATGCCGCCGCGGCCCTGGGCGTCGCCCGGGTACCAGTTCTGCACGGTCGAATATTTGATCTGTGCGTCTTCGTGCGCGATCAGTTCAACGACGGCGGCGTGAAGCTGGTTCTCGTCGCGCTGCGGCGCCGTGCAACCTTCGAGATAGCTGACATAGGCGCCGGCATCGGCGATCAACAGAGTGCGCTCGAACTGTCCGGTCTTCGCGGCGTTGATGCGAAAATAGGTGCTGAGCTCCATCGGGCAGCGCACGCCGGGTGGGACATAGACGAACGAGCCGTCGCTGAAGACCGCCGCGTTCAGCGCCGCGAAGAAATTGTCGTTTTGCGGCACTACCGTCCCGAGATACCGGCGGACCAGTTCCGGGTGCTCGCGCACCGCCTCGCCCATCGAGCAGAAGATGATGCCGAGCTCACCCAGCTGCTTCGTGAAGGTGGTCGCCACGGAAATACTGTCAAATACCGCATCGACGGCAACCCCGGCGAGGGCCTCGCGCTCGCGTAATGGAATGCCGAGCTTCTCGTACATCCGCAGCAGCTCCGGATCGACCTCGTCCAGCGATTTCGGGCCGGCGTTCTGCTTCGGCGCGGAATAGTAGGTGGCCGCCTGATAGTCTATCGGCGCAAGCCGGAGCTTGGCCCAATTCGGCTCGGTCATCTCCCGCCACGCACGGAACGCGGAGAGCCGCCATTCGAGCATCCATTCCGGCTCTTCCTTCTTGGCCGAAATGAAGCGAATGGTGTCTTCGCTGAGGCCTGGCGGCGATGTCTCAGCCTCGATATCGGTGACAAAGCCGTACTTGTAGCCCTCTTGTGAGAGCGAGCGGACGGTCTGCAGAGTTTCTGTGGAAGCTGTCATGCGGAATATCTGGGCTCGTCAGGTTGTGACGGAATGGATGACGGTGAGGTCCGGAGAACAAAAGCCGCCGGGGTCAGCATTGCGTCGAGCGAGACCGCCGACAGCGCTTGCCCTACCGCGCGATTGATCGCCGCCCAGTGCGGCCGGGTCGGGCAATACGTCGTACGCGCGCATTCGTCGACGTGGACCGAGCATTGGGTAAGCCCGATGTCGCCGTCGATCGCGGCCACCACCTCGGCAACCGAAATGACCGTCGCGCTGCGCGCCAGACGGTAGCCGCCGCCCGCACCCCGCGCTGCCGTCACCAGGCCGGCATGCGCCAGGGCTTTAAGCACCTTGGCAACAGTGGCCGGAGGCAGCCTCGTCTCGGCCGCGACCGTAGCGGCATTGACCTGCCGGTCGGGAAAGGCAGCGAGGTGAGTCGCGACAATGACGCCGTAATCCGCAAGCTTGCTAAGGATGATCATCGCTTTCGACAACCTGATCTGGGCCGAATTCGGACCGATTTGGTCCGTTAATACATCGTGGTCCGAAGTGGGCCCGTCAAGCCAAAAAAAGCCGCACCCCCGAGCCGCCGACGGGCTTCGACAATCAGGTGCGGGCCGCTTGCCCTCCTCGCGTGCGGATACCATGTGATCCACGCCCCCATCAGACACGTGCCTTACCTCAACGATTGAGATGAAGATCCTTGTCGTCGAAGACGATCGCGAAACCGCCGCCTACCTGACCAAAGGTCTGAATGAGAGCGGCTATACGGTCGATTGTGCGAATGACGGGCGCGAAGGATTGTTTCTCGCGAGTTCCGGGGACTACAACGCCATCATTTTCGACCGCATGCTGCCCAGCTTGGACGGCCTGACGGTTCTGGGCGCGTTGCGCGCGGCTGAAATCCGCACCCCGGCCTTGATTCTCAGCGCGCTCGGCAGTGTCGATGACCGCGTCAAAGGTTTGCGCGCGGGCGGCGACGACTACCTGGTCAAGCCCTTTGCCTTTAGTGAACTGATCGCCCGTTTGGAAGCGCTATTGCGACGGGCCACCGGGCCGACAACTGCGACAAAGCTGCGGGTTGCGGATCTCGAGCTCGATCTGCTGACGCGTACCGTCAAGCGTGCAGGTAAGTCGATCGAGGTGCTGCCACGGGAATTCCGACTGTTGGAATGCCTGATGCGCAACGCCGGCCATGTGGTTACCCGTACGATGCTCCTCGAGCATGTCTGGGACTACCATTTCGACCCGCAGACAAATGTCATCGACGTCCATGTGAGCCGGCTGCGGCAGAAGATCGACAAGAGCTTCGATCATCCGTTGCTGCACACGGTTCGTGGCGCCGGTTACTGTTTGCGTGCGCCGGAGTAGCCCTTCGCCGGTGAACGACCGTGGTCGTCGAAAAGCCTCACGCTCTCCCTTTGCGATCATGGTCGGCGCCACAAATTCTCGAAAGTGCCCGGCGGCTGCTCCGCACACATGTTTTCCGCCTCGCCGCGCTTTATTTCTTGGTGTTCGCCGTCTCGGTGTTGGGGGTCTTGCTGTTCGTCTATTGGACGAGTGCGAACTTCGTCGAGCGGCAGACCGAGGCGACACTCGACGCGGAGATCACCGGCCTTGCCGAGCAATACGCTCAGAGAGGTTTGAGCGGCCTCATCCAGATCGTGGCGGCGCGCAGCGCCGGCGATCAGGGCGACGCCATGGTCTATCTGGTGACCGATCCCGACGGAAAGCCGCTCGCCGGCAATATCGCTGCGTGGCCCACGGGCGTGCCCACCCACTCCGCCTGGCTATCCTTCGCACTTGAGAGAAAGATCAAGGATCAGCTCGAAACCCATCCCGCCAGTGGCAGGCTGTTCATCATTCCCGGCGGTTACCGCTTGTTGGTCGGCCGCGACATCAGCGATGCGGCAGCATTCCGAAGCCAAGTCAGATCGACTCTGCTGTGGGCTGGGTTGATCGCGCTTTGTGTCGGGCTGGTTGGCGGCACAATGACCGGCCGCAACCTGTTGCGCCGCGTCGAGCAGGTGAACCGGACCAGCGAGCGCGTGATGGCCGGAAACCTGTCCGATCGCGTTCCGCTCCGTGGCACGAGTGACGAGTTCGACCAGCTCGCGGCCAACCTCAACCGCATGCTCGATCAGATAGAACGCCTGATGACGGCAATGCGCGAGGTCACCGACGACGTCGCCCATGATCTGAAGACACCATTGTCGCGGCTGCGCACCCGGCTCGAGCGAGCATTGGTCGATCCATCCGCGGGTTCGACCCAGAGCGAGGCAATCCGCGCTGCGATGGACGAGGCCGATCGGCTACTCGCGACATTCAACGCCCTCCTCAACATCGCCGAACTGGAGTCGGGGGCGCGCAGCGATCAGACCGGACCATTGGATCTCTCGGAAATCGCCCGATCAGCGGCCGAGCTCTACGAGCCGGTAGCGGAGGAGAAGGGGTTCGTCTTGGCCGTGGTTGCGGAGCCCGGCGTGAGAATTCGCGGCGACCGGCACCTACTCTCGCAGGCGCTCGCCAATCTGCTCGACAACGCACTCAAATATGGCCGCGGCGGCAAGATCGAGATCCGCGTCTTCCGCCGCGATCGGCAGGCCTTTGTCGAGGTAGCCGACCAAGGCCCGGGCATCCCCCAAGAGGATCGGGAGACGGTGCTGGACCGCTTTGTCCGCCTCGAACCGAGCCGCACTACTCCGGGAAATGGCCTGGGACTGAGCTTGGTGCGTGCCATTGCACGGCGGCATGGCGGCTCGGTTGTGCTCGACGACAATCGACCCGGACTGCGGGCGCGACTCGAATTCACAGGGCTCGCGATGTGAGCTCTAGCTGCTCGGACTTACTCGCTGCCGCTCCGACGCTCTCGATCCTCGATGCGGCGTGCCGTTTCCACCATCATCTCGCGGAACTCCTGCGCCTCGAGACCGGCACTGCGCAACACAGGCGTCATCACCTCGTCCGCGAGCAGATCTTCGAGGCTCGGCTCATAGCGGCAGCACTCAAAGCGCTCGTCCATGACTCCCCTCCTTACCTGTCAGATTGTACGCAGGATCACCGCGAAGCATGTCCGCTTTGTGTCCGCGGAGCGAAGATTTCGCGGCGATTTGTATACAGTGCCGACGGTATTATCTCATCAGTAGCGTCAGCGCAGCGTCAACGCCCACCGGTTAAGTTTTGGTTAGCGTCATCGCGAAATCGGTATAGCTGACGAGCCTTATGCCGAGCTCGGCGATGCGGATTCTGAGGGAGGTGCTCAGCAAAGCCGCGAACTCTTCTTGCCGGCGGTAGCCCGGCATTGCCCCGAGGAGCGCGGGGGCACGCTCTGTTGCTGGATGCAAATAAATTTCGTTGACACCGTCGGGTAGGTGCGGGAGGAGCCGGTGCAACCGCTCTTCGGTCACGGCGCCGCTCCAAGCAAGCCCGAAGATACTGTCGTTGACGACGAGGCCGGCGCGCCGCAACCGGCGACGCAACTGCTCAATCCAAGGTTGGTATAACGGCGTCGAGTAACGCTCGTGCGGGAAAGCGCGGCGGAGCGTATGGACGGGCTCAGAGGGCACACGAACGGCCCTCATGCCGTAGTCTCGGCCGATCTCGATGATCAGCCGCGCGACTGTCGGATGAAGATGCATGTGCTTGTGGGCGTTCACATGGTCGAGCCGGAGACCAGTTGCGCGAAACGCCTCGAATTGCGCCCGGATCTCCTTTGCCAGCTCATTTCGAATTCGCGGCAGAAAAAAGAACCGGATGGCGGCACGCGCCATTTTCGGATCGAACTTGCCATCCCCGCGCACGAGACCCCGAACCTCGCGACCGGGCAACACGGGACCCCCGTCGACAAGAACCAGATGCAGGCCGACCCGCAGATTTGGCAGCCGATGGGCACGCGCCACCGCATCAGCTGCAGCAGGGCCGCCGACCATCAAGCTCGCGGTCGACAGAATGCCGTGCCGATGGCCCTCTTCAACAGCTTGATTGACGGCCGGATCGAGCCCGAAATCGTCCGCGCAGACGATCAGGCTCCTCAGCTCGCCATCTCCCGGCTGCGCAGGAACTGAAAGAACTCGACGCCCTCGCGCAAACGGCGCCGCATCATCTGGGGGCTCTTGATCATTTCGGCGACCAAGGATGCGATCTTTCCGCGGCGGAAATAGAAGCGCTTGTAGAAGGTTTCGAGCGACTCGAAGATCTCCGTATGCGACAGATGCGGATAATGCAGCGGTGCAATCTGCACTCCGCGATCATCGATCAGCTCGGCATGGCTGATGTCGAGCCAGCCGTTATCGACCGCTTGTCGGTGCAAATAGGTGCCGGGATAGGGCGCGGCGAGCGAGACCTGGATCGTGTGGGGATTGATTTCTGCTGCGAAGCGAATGGTTTCCTCGATGGTCTCCTTGGTTTCGCCGGGCAGTCCGAGAATAAACGTCCCGTGGATCGTGATCCCGAGCTCGTGACAGTCCTTGGTAAAACGCCGAGCGATGTCGATCCGCATCCCCTTCTTGATGTTGTTGAGGATCTGCTGGTTGCCGGTTTCATAGCCGACCAGCAGCAACCGCAACCCATTGTCGCGCAGCACCTCGAGAGTTGGGCGCGGCACGTTGGCCTTGGCATTGCAGGACCAGGTCACACCGAGCTTGCCGAGTTCGCGGGCGATCGCCTCGGCGCGCGGACGGTCGTCGGTGAAGGTGTCGTCATCGAAGAAGAACTCTTTGACCTGTGGGAAATAGCTCTTTGCAAGGCGAATTTCGTCGATGACGTGGGCGACGCTGCGCACGCGATAGCGGTGCCCGCCGACGGTCTGGGGCCACAGGCAAAAGGTGCATTTCGACCGGCAGCCGCGCCCGGTATAGAGCGAGACGTATGGGTGCTTGAGATAGCCGATGAAGTAATCCTCGACCCGCAGATCGCGCTTGTAGACTTCGGTGACAAAGGGCAGCCGGTCCATGTCCTCGAGGACCGCGCGCTCGCGATTGTTGACAATGACGCCGTTCGCGTTTCGGAAGCTGATACCGTCGATCGTATCGTAGGGCCGACCTTCCGCCACCTCCTTGACCGTAAAGTCGAACTCTTCGCGCGCCACGAAGTCGATCGCTGCGGAGGCCTTCAGGCTGTCCTCGGGTTCGACGGCGACCTTGGCGCCGATCATTCCGATCTTCAGCTGTGGGTTCCGGTCCTTCAGCGCCTCGGCGACTTTGGCATCGGAAGCGAAGGACGGGGTCGAGGTATGCAGCACCGCGAGCTCGTAGTCTCCCGCGAGCGGCAGCACATCGTCTAGTTTGAGCCGCGCCGGAGGGGCGTCGACCAGCTTGCTGTCGGGAACGAGCGCCGCCGGCTGAGCCAACCAGGTCGGGTACCAGAAGGAGCGGATCTCGCGCTTGGCCTGGTAGCGCGAGCCGGCACCTCCGTCGAAGCCGTCGAATGAAGGCGGATGCAGGAACAGGGTCTTCATCATAAAGCCTTATCTCCGTGGGCCTTGTCTCCGTCGACCGTCATGCGGCCACTCGCCTGGACGTGGAAAATCTGGTCCCGCCAGAAAACTGTTCGTCCGCAAAAGCTGGCGACGAAGACCGCGAAGGACAAGGCATCGCGTACGGGAAGCAGCCACGGCTTGGCCGGGGGAAGGCCCAGCGCATTTGCAATAGCCCGCGCCGTGGCCCACCTGAGGACGCAGGACATCACAAGAAAGATGGAGGCGGTCAAGCCAAATCCGGTCGCTGCGGCGACGAGAGCGGCAATCGCTAAGGGATGGGCCAGCACCGACCCAGCGAAACCAAAGGGCGCGACCGCACGCACCGTCCGCGCCCAGCGCAGCTCGTGTCGCCACAGGCTCGCGAAGGATGGTTCCGACACCCGAGCTTCGACGATGTAAGGAGACAGCACCACGGCGAGCCCGAGTGCGCGGATTTCGTCCCCGATCCGGTGGTCGTCGGCGAGTTCGTCGCGTAGCCGGGTGAATCCGTCGATACGCTGGAGGGTCTCACGGCGGAGAGCGATACTCGCACCGAAACAGCCCCCGCCCAGGCCCAATGAATCGGCCACGAGCGCACCGGGGAGAAAGCCGAGATTGATGTGCAGCGCGCCGAGCTCGGACCACTTCCCGCCGGTCGAGACACCTTTGTACAGACAGGTGACGACACCGGTGAGTGGATCGTGCAGTGGTGCCGTGACCGCACGCAAATAATGTCGATCGACGCGCATATCGCTGTCCGCGAGCACCACGAAGTCGTGGCGCGCCGCCTCGAACATGTTCTCTAGGTTCGCTACCTTCCGATTCGAGCCGTTCGCCCGCGGGTCGGCAACAAGTGCAATATCGCTGGCAGGCAGGTCGCCAATGAGAGCCCGGGCGACCGCCAGCGCGCCGTCCGCCGGATCATTGACTCCGAACACCGTTTGGACGGTGGGGTAATCCTGCTCGGCAAAGGAACGGAGGTTTTCGTAAAGGCCCGGCTCGGTGCCATGCAGCGGCTTCAATACCGAGACCGCTGGCCAATCGGGCGGCGTCGGCAAAGGGCGTAGCGCGAACCGCATCACGGCAATGGCCGTGCCGATCAAATATGCCCAGGCCGGGACCAGCAGGACAGCGACGGCAAGATTTAGGCTCATATTCGCTCAACGAAGTTCGGTGCCGAACTCGGCCATCTCCTAACTAACTTAACTAATGCGCGTGCTGCTCCACTCCGCAATTGCGCGTGCATTGCGCGACGGGTTGTGTCAGGGATCCCACGCGTTCATATAGTTTATGCAGGAGCGGGCCGGTGACGGCTCCGGTCTGCCGCTGTCGAGGCTACGAGGCGATGTCATGCGGGTGGTGCTTGCCCAGCCACGAGGTTTCTGCGCGGGAGTCGAACGCGCGATCGAGATCGTCGAGCGTGCGCTTGAGAAATACGGCCCGCCGATCTATGTCCGTCACGAAATCGTTCACAATCGTCACGTCGTCGAGCGGCTGCGCGCCAAAGGCGCACAGTTTGTCGATGAGATCGACGAGATCCCGAAGGGCAGCGTCACGATTTTCAGCGCGCACGGAGTCGCCAGCAATATTGAAGAACGTGCGGCCGACCGCGGGCTGCCGGTAATCGACGCAACCTGCCCATTGGTCTCAAAGGTGCATATCGAGGGCCAGCGCTACGCGAACCAGGGTCGCGAGATCATCTTGATCGGGCATGCCGGCCATCCGGAAATCGTCGGTACGATGGGACGGATCACCGGCCGCGTGCATCTGATCTCCACCCCCGAGGAGGTGGCGCGCCTCGATGTTGCCGACCCGGACAAGCTCGCCTTCATAACCCAGACCACACTCAGCGTCGATGACACGCATGCCGTCATTGAAGCGCTGAAGGCCCGTTTCCCAACCATCGTCGGTCCCGATACCAAAGACATTTGCTACGCAACGCAAAATCGGCAGCGCGCGGCGCGGGAACTCGCGAGGATTGTCGATGTTGTGCTGGTTGTCGGTGCGCCGAACAGTTCCAACTCGAATCGGCTGCGCGAGATTGCGGCGGAAAGCGGGGTGGCGAGTTATCTGATTGAGGACGCTCGCGCGCTCGACCCCAACTGGATCGAGGGCGCTTCCGCGGTCGGCATCACTGCGGGCGCGTCCGCCCCGGCAGAATTGGTCGAGGAGGTGATTGACCGGTTGCGCGAGCTCTCGAAAGTCGAGCTCTCGGTCCTCTCCGGCGTCACCGAGAACGTCCGCTTTCGGATGCCGTCGCAGCTCACCGACCGTATCGGCTGAGAGCGTCGAAATTCCCCGAGATTATGTGACGAGGCTTTTGCTGTGCCCATTCCGCTGCGCCAAACCATTCGTGTCGGCGCCTATGTCCTTGCCCGGCACCTCAAGGGTGTCCAGCGCTATCCGCTCGTCCTGATGCTGGAGCCGTTGTTCCGGTGCAATCTCGCCTGCGCCGGTTGCGGCAAGATCGATTATCCCGATCCGATCCTCAATCAGCGCCTCAGTGTCGATGAATGCGTCTCGGCAGCCGACGAATGCGGTGCGCCGATGGTGGTCATCGCGGGCGGCGAACCCTTGTTGCACCGCGAAATCGACGAGATCACCCGGCGGATGATCGCCAAGAAGAAGTTTGTCTATCTCTGCACCAATGCGCTGCTGCTCGAAAAGAAATTGGAGATGTTTGAGCCCAGCTCATACTTTGCCTGGACCGTCCATCTCGATGGCGATCGCGACGATCACGACCGCTCGGTCTGCCAGAGCGGCGTGTACGATCGCGCCATCGCCGCGATCAAGACAGCGAAGGCCCGCGGCTTTCGGGTCAATATAAACGCCACCCTGTTCGACACGGCCGACCCGGAGCGCATTGCCGGATTTTTGGATGACGTCACGGATATCGGGGTCGACGGCATAACGGTGTCGCCTGGCTACGCCTATGAACGGGCCCCGGATCAGCAGCATTTCCTCAACCGGCGCCGCACCAAAGAGCTGTTTCGAGAGATCTTCAAGCGCGACCAGCGGCGCCGCTGGTCATTCAACCAATCGAGCCTGTTTCTCGATTTCCTCGCGGGCAACCAGTCCTATCATTGCACTCCCTGGGGCAACCCGACGCGAAACTATTTCGGCTGGCAACGTCCCTGCTATCTGCTGGGCGAGGGCTACGCAAAGACGTTCAAGGAGCTGATGGAGGAGACTGATTGGGGCGCTTATGGGACCGGCAATTATGAGAAATGCGCCGATTGCATGGTCCATAGCGGCTATGAGGCGACCGCGGTTATGGATTCGGTGAAGAATCCACTGAAAGCCGCGGCGGTGGCGCTACGCGGGGTCCGCACCGAGGGTGAGATGGCGCCGGAGATCCCACTCGACCGACAGCGGCCCGCCGAGTACGTCTTTTCTCGACACGTGGAGAACGCAATGGCGCGCCTAAAAGGCCGTGACGAGCCCGCGGAGAGCGTAGGCCGGCCCGGTTAGCGCCAACAACGCCATCCGGGTTTCCCTGGCCAGTCGTATAAGGGTCCCGATCTGCCGGGGGCGCCGAAGCACCGAGCCGAGAACGCGGGAGAGATTCGGAGTCCCCGCCTCCAACAGCGGTATCAGAGCGGCCGGCGGAAGCTCCCTGCAGGCCGTGTCGGCAATGGTCCGCGCGACAAGGAACGGGATGCCCGCCTGCGAGGCGATGCGGGCGACGACATCGCTTTCTAGATCGACAGCAAGAGCGCCTGTTTTTCGCCAAGTGCGGCTTTTGTCCGCTTCGGTCGCGAGGATCGCGCTGGCACCGAACACCGCGCCTTGAAACGCGCCGATTTCGCGGGCGAGATCGGCCACATGAGTTTGAAACCACTCAGCGGCCTGCCAGCGGTTGCGATCCGAGACCACCTCTGCCGAGATGACCACATCGCCTGCCCGTAAGGACGGCGCAAGAGCGCCGGCAATACCGAAGCTCATCAGGCAATTGGCGCCCTGGACCGCGCTCTCGACGAGTGCGGCTGTGCGTTCGCGGTCTCCGGCGCCGATCACCACGGGAAAGCCCGCTGCGCGCGCAATCTTCGCTTCAGCGGCCAGACCCGAAGTACAAAGCACCGTCGACAATCGGTGCATGCGCAATCCCCCTTTGCCCACGACTTTGAAGCGGGTCTTCTAAGACAGTCCCCCGGCAGGGCTAAGCTGGCTGGTTCGCCTGTAGGTTTACAGTACCGAGTGCTAAAGCGAGTGTAACGCTTTTCGTAAAGCCAGGATAAGCCCTAACCGCCCGCGCGGTCGTTGACTACAGACAAAAGGACGCGGGTCGGTTCGGCGCCCCGACGTTCAAATGCCGAACGGGACCTGCTGCGAGTTTCCCCTCGAAAGCCGGCGGTACCGGGCAAGAGCCCAGAGCGGGAAAAAGGCCCGGTACCCGTGGTAACGCAAATAGAAGACGCGTGGGAAACCGACAGCTGTATACCAGGGCTCGTCCCAGTTGCCGTCTTGATCCTGGCTGTCGATCAAATAGGCGATGCCGCGAGCGACCGCCGGGTGGCTTGCTTCACCGGCTGCCATCAAGGCGAGCAAGGCCCAGGCTGTCTGCGAGGGAGTGCTGTAAGGCGCATCGCCGTGCGGTGCGCCCGGAAAGTAAGATTCGCCCCCTTCGCCCCAACCCCCATCCTTGTGCTGGCGGGCAAGCAGCCAGCCCACTGCGCGACGCACTTCTGAGGAATCTGGCGCGATACCGGCGCTGTTGAAGGCGGCGAGCACCGACCAGGTTCCGTAGACATAGTTGGTGCCCCACCGGCCGAACCAGCTGCCGTCGGGCTCCTGCCCGTCTCGCAGATAGGCGATCGCCGCGGCGACGGTCGGATGGTCCGGACCGTAGCCGATTTGCGTCAGGAAGCCGAGACAGCGGGCACTGACATCGGCCGTCGGGGGGTCGAGCAGCGCGCCGTGATCGGCGAACGGGATATGGTTCAAGTAATAGTGAGTGTTGTCCGCGTCGAAGGATCCCCAGCCGCCATTCCGGCTCTGCATTCCGACGACCCATTCGGCAGCTCGATCGATAGCAACGCGATATCGCGTTGAGCCGAAGCGGTCGAGAGCGAGAGCCACCGCCGCCGTGTCGTCGAGATCGGGGTAATAAGGGTTCTCGAACTGGAACGCCCACCCTCCGGGGCGCAGTCCTGGGCGAGTGGCGGCCCAATCGCCGACCACTTCCAGCACCTGCTTGCTTTCGAGCCAGTCGTGTGCCCGCCGCAGGGTCGATTCGAGGAGTCCGTCATCGACCTCCATCAGCGCATGGCAAGCCAGCGCCGTATCCCAAACCGGAGATAAGCAGGGTTGGCAATAACTCCGCTCGCCATCGAGCACGAGGAGCTTGCGAACCGAGGCCAACGCGGTCGCATAGTCGGGATGATCGGGCTCGTAGCCGAGACAATCGTACATCATCGCGGCGTTCGCCATCGCCGGGAAGATGCCGCCGAGGCCATCCTCGCCGTTGAGGCGTTCGGTCACAAAGGCGACGGCTTTCTCGATTGCCCGCCGCCGCGGATCCGCTGGGAAGAAAGGCTCGGCGACGCGCAGCAACCGGTCGAGCATGCCGAAAGCCAGGGACAGTGGTGACGAAGTCGAACCGGTGATCCAGTCGCGCACGGACTCCGGCGGCTCGGCAAAAAGCTCGCCGATCGCAACAGCATGCGGATTGCAGGCTCGGGGCCGCAGAGCCATCAAAACGAGCAACGGCACGAGAACCGTTCGCGACCAGTAGGATACCTTAGCGATGTGAAAGGGAGACCAGCCCGGCAGCAGCATGATCTCGACCGGCATTACCGGAACGGCTCGCCAGGGGACTTCACCGAACAATGCGAGAAGGATGCGGGTGAACACGTTACAGCGCCGCGCGCCGCCCCGCGCCAGGATTGCCGATCGCGCTCGCGCCATGTGGGGTGCGTCGATTGGATCCCCCGCGGCTTTCAGCGCGAAATAAGCTTTGACCGAAGCGCTGAGGTCGAGAGCGCCCCCATGAAACAGCGGCCAACCGCCATCCGCACCCTGGGTCGCGCGAATGTATCGCGCGATGCGCGCCTGCAGCTCGGGCTCGATGCGGCCGAGGTAGTGCTGGAGCAGGATGAACTCCGACGGGATCGTCACGTCGGCCTCGAGCTCGAAGACCCAGTGTCCGTCTGGGTGCTGCAGGCCGACCAGCGACTCGCCGGCTCGCATGATAGCCTCGTCGAGCCGAGACGCGCGAACGTGACGGCGCAGCATCCTCGTTTCGTTGGGTGATATTTCATTCATGAAAGGGCACGGTGTTGTTCTTGTTCGGTTTCCGTAGTTAAGGCAAGAGGAGCACGATCGCCGCACGTGCCGCTTGAAGAGAACGTCTGGGGCGAAGGATCGATCACGAGTTGCGCCGCAGCAAAGCCGGAGCGAATAGCGCCTTCGATCGTTGCAGGCAACCCTGTATCGACATAATCGCCCGCGAGTAGAAGGTTCCTCCACCCTGTTATCTGCCCCGGGCGGCGTTTCAGCTGCTCGGGACTCGCCAGAAACGTCGCCCGCCGCTCCTTGACAATGCGCGCCGGCGGGACTGGATATGCCGGGAGCCGGTAAGCGAGGGCAACATCACGCCAAAATAGCTCGCGCAGCTCTGGTGCCGCTTGATCGACCATTCGGTCAGCAGCGCTGACCGTGACCGACAACACTCCGCGCTTGCGAAAGATCCACTCCGCCGCGCCTCCAATCACCCCGACAAAGAACGGCGCCCCTTCAGGCGAATCGCAGCGGAAATGCGCATTTACGATCGGGGAGTAGAGATCGGGCACGGTAAGCGCCGGAACGAGGCGCGCGGCAATCGGCGCCGGGACGGCGAGGATCACGCTGTCGCCGCTGCTGAGCCTGATCGAACCGGTGTCGAACACGAGATCCGAAACCCGATGCGCCTCGAAGCTCAGCGCCTTCAGCCGCGCACCAAAGCGGATTTCGGCGCCCTGCGCGCGCAACCGAGCCAGCGCCGGCTCGACAAACGTCTCCGACAAGCCGACCCGGGGCAACAACGGGCGGCATGCTGCGCCGCCCCGCCCGAGCGTTTCGGAGAGAACCTTCCAGAAGAGAGCGGCCGAGGACTGCTCGGCGCTGGTATTCATAGCGGCGATGGTCAGCGGCTCCCATAATCGGCGGAACAAGCTCTGCCTGGGGCTGAGCACCGCGGCGACAGTCGCCGACGGGTCCGCCCGCCGGAGCGCCAAGGCGGCGAGATAGTCCATCCCCCAGGTCCCGGGCACCCGCCTTCTGGACGTCAAAATCCACCAAGGCAACACGCCGCGGTTAGGCTGCACCGTCCAGCGCTGTTTCGTCGCAGCCTCGATGAAGTGAAAGAGGACCTCCGGGGGACCCTCGATGGTGCCGCGCGCGCCGACGCTTTCGAGGTAGTCGAGCGCTGCGCTGTTGCCGGCAAGAAGAAGATGATTGCCGTTGTCGATCCGGCAGCCGAGCTCCGCATCGAAATACGAACGGCAACGCCCTCCGGCATATCTGGCGGCTTCGTGCAAAACCACGGCGCGGCCCTCGGCGGCCAGGCGCACCGCCGCGGCGAGCCCAGCGAGCCCCGCCCCGACGATGTGCACGCACCCCGCGTCCGGTCGCGCTCT
>Ga0137359_10000645_pt1 | contig 26325 bp, 23 predicted proteins | sample Mad1_40_16metaG_FD_108281 | JGI IMG/M metagenome (GOLD analysis project Ga0137359, IMG submission 108281) | Vadose zone soil microbial communities from Angelo Coast Range Reserve, California, USA - Mad1_40_16 metaG | ecosystem: Environmental > Terrestrial > Soil > Vadose zone | place: USA... | reverse complement strand
GGTCGAGATCGTTCGGCTCTCCACGCACGACAAGGATCATCCCGAACATGATAAGGCCGCGGAGCGGTCCAATGTCTTGAGGATATTGCTCGCCACCGATGGCTCGGACTATTCGGCCGCTGCGGCGCGTTCGATTGCCACGCGGCGGTGGCCCAGTGGCAGCGAGGTCAGGATCATCAGCGTGGTGGAGCAAATCGTGGCCGCCGCGGACCCGTGGTACTCGGCGGGAGCAGTTTCGGAGCGTATTCGCGAGGACAACACAAAAGCCAGCACCGAGGCAGTCAACGCCGCTGAAGAGATAGTCGCTAGCGCAGGGATGAAGACGGAGACCGCAGTCCTGGAGGGCAGCCCAAAGAGACGCATTGTCGAAGAGTCCAAAGCGTGGGGCGCCGACCTGATAGTGGTTGGCTCACACGGGCGGCGCGGACTGACGCGTTACTTGCTGGGCAGCGTCTCTGAGGCGGTAGCGATGCACGCGCACTGTTCAGTCGAGGTGATCCGCGACCGCGCGCTTTTGGAATCCGTACAATCTTAGTTCTGGCCGGTCGCCAGACTACCCGCGGCGCGCCTCTCTCGGGCGGTCAAGTTCAAGTCAACACGCTTCGGGTGCGCGTTGCGGCGGTTGGCGCCTGTCGCAACTACAATCCGTTTCAATTTCTCACCTCCGCGATTGAGCCGCGCCATCCAATGTGGTAGAAATGCAGATGACCAACCGTCAAGTATTATAGTGCTCAGCTTCCGAGCTAAGATTCGCCTTCAGGCGAACATAATAGTTCGAGCCCCGGTTTGTGTTTTAACGATATGTTTCCATCTTGCGAGACATATCTCCCGGCGATAGCCGAAGACAGCACTTGTGAGGACGATGAATATGTCAGCAGCCGACAGAGAGACTCTAGCCGAATACGTAACCAGAATCATAAAGGAAAAGGACCTCAAGCATCACGAGGTCAAAGAGCTGTCTGGCGGAAGGATAACCGATGGCTACGTCAGAGGTATCATGACTGGGAGAGCATCGAACCCGAGCGTCGACAAGCTCAAGGCCTTGGCGCAGGGACTTGGTGTCTTGGAGGATGAGATCTTCAGAGTCGCGCGCGGGCTGCCGCCGCAAGCCGACGGCAAAAAGACCAAGGAACAAGAAACTCATTATCAGGCAATATTGAGCCTGATGCTCGGCTCGCTTAAGAATAGAACGCTCGCCGAGTTGTTGGTCGAAGCGTCGCGCTTGCCGGTTGAGTCACAGCAAGAGGCAGTCAGTCTGTTGAGATATCTCAATACCCGCAAGCGCGGGGCGTCGCGATCGAGGAGAAATGCCTAGCCTTGTTTCCGGCTCTCGAGAAATACGATGTAGAGTTTCTCTACCAACTTGAGGTTAATTGGCCTGTCCTGAAGAGCCGACATAAACATTTCATACAGCTTGTCTGATACGATTCTCCGCTTCTCGTCTGGGCCAAGCTCTGGTCTTCTCTCACTCAGTTCGGGCATTGATGGTGTCCTCGTTGGAAACTTGATAACACGCGCAAGCGGCTGCGACTTTGCGACAAGTCCACTCGCCGTCGACGCGCTGCTCGCCCGAGGCAATGTTATGAGGTTCGCGCTCTGTGGTGTTCTCTGTGCGAATGCCACGGTGGAGCGAGACGAGCAACGACCTTTGAGTTCTATTTCCTCGCGCGTCTCGCGCCACTCTGGATAAGCGCTCGCGAAAGGCGAAGCAAGCGCGATCTCAGATGCGCATCGAGCTTCGTTAAGTCTCCCCGCTTCACAAAGTTCTACCGCCAGCGTGTTCAGATAATCGTAGTAGGCATAAGGCTGTTGGGAGCTGGCCATTCTAACGAGTGGGAAGATCTTCTCCAGATCAGCTAGCGCTCCCCGGTGATCGCCTTCCAGTGCCTTGACCACCGCCGTCATTCGGCTAGCTACATAGAGTGTCATTGGATCGAAAACACGATCGCGCGCCATCAACTGCGTGACTTCATGATAAAACAACATCGCGGTCTGTCGGTCATTGACCCTCATCGACTTACTTCCGAGGGCGAGCATCGCCCTGGCTCGGTACCTCGACGAAGCGTCTTCCGCGACTCGTTCAAACAGTGAGCGCGCGCGAGCAATATCCCCTCGAACGCCGCGGCTTAGACTGAGCGCTCGGTAGTAATGTCCAACGCTTTCAAGTTGAGCGGAGAGAGGTAGGTTAAACAAGAATTGCCCTACGTCGGCAACGACATTGAACTGATGAATTGAGTGAGCTCGGTCGGCGACCCAGGTGAGCTTGGCGGCTAGGTCCTCGAGTCCATGACGGGTGTGAACGCCCCTAATGAGAGTCTGTGCGATTTCCTGATACAATCCGCCGTGGCTGCAACGTCTTTCGCCTTCAGCCAACCGCTCAAAGGAGGACAACGCCGTGAGGATAAGATTACTACTGGCTGGCGTGTTCATGCTTGTGTTACCGATGTGGTTCTCAGCTTCTGAGGGATACAAGCTCACGAGATCAACTCCGTTTGCCACCGTTGCCCTTGCGGGACATACGATCATAGGGGATCGGTGTGATTGCGGAGCGCCTGGCTGCATATGCGATCCCGGCGAAGAGCAGGGTCAGAGCGCTCGCCCCGAAGCGGATAAAACTCCCAAAGGCCATGTCGCTCCTGTCGGCACTGGCCCGAGAGTCGAATTCGCTTTTGGCACGGGCGCGCTGATGCTAGTGTTTGCGCTCTTGGTGTGGAGCAGATTGCGCGCCTAGCTTCTTAACCGCGTGTTTCGCTCCAACTGATAACTGTTCAATTCTTTTCCGCTGAGGTCGGCAGTCAAGGATTCGTGTTTCTCGCTACACCTGGCATTCTACTACAAGTGTGCCTTGATTACACAAGAAAAATTGGGCGTGTTGGAAAGAGATCACAGCGGAGAAAATCGCGGCATGGAACAAGTGAGGGGTTGGTCTCGAGCCTGCCACCTTCAGGTTCTTTTCGAGCAGTCCAGACGAAATGTCAACGAAGTCAAGCCAGACGCCTCTCGGCGCTCTTTTGTGTACAAGCGTGCTCTGAAAATAGGAGCCTAAATGGTTGAAAACGAATGTTGGCGCCGAACATTTTCATCATAGATGGTGAAGCGCAGCGTCATGTTCGGCTGACCCCTCCACGAGCCGTCATTGTTTGTGACCCCTCCACGAGCCGTCATTGTTTGGCAGTCGTCTCATCCAACCAACAACATCGATTCATCAGGCTCTGTCGAACGGATGGGCCCCCGACCGCGACCCTGAGAGGGTTGGTTAAGAACCATAGGAACTGTACTGAAGAATCAGATGGGCACGGCCTGGTACTGATTGTTTTTCTGGGCCTAGGGATGCCAGGGCAGAGAGAAAATCGGTGGATCGTCTCTTGGAAGCCTTGATCCAGATGTCAGGAGAGGGGTTATTTTTCGATAATGTGGAGGAGCTCAAATAACAAAAGGATGGGGTATTGACAATTACCTTCTGATTCATGACCCCTACCGACGCTGTTCGTCCGTGATGATAAGGTGGTCGTCATTGCGTCTAAAGAGGAATACCGGGTTGCCTGGACCCAACCCAAAGTGTGAGTACGTTGCGCACCCACCTGTTCTCAGTCGGAAGCTCCTCGTTTATCTTCATCTGCTCGATCGCTCTTTCAAATAATCCCCGGTGTGCTCGAGACCCTGCAAGGTCAGATATTTTCTGATCGATCTCACTGAAGGACATCATGAGTTTTCGAGAATATATGGCTTCCAGAAGAGCTATCACCTTCTCCAGTCCGTCTCGAGTCAGGACTATCAGCAGGATTTCATCCTCATTCCACCTATTTCCGATTGAAAGAATCTTTGTGATCCGCTCAGTATCCTTTCGTACGCCTGCCTCGACGATCGAGATTGCATCATCAGTTAGGTGCTGCGCTCGAATTCGGGCGAGCCACTTAAGCCTCAGGTTGTCAGGGAGGTTCGGCAGGCAATCGAATATCAATGCCAGTCGAAGCACGGCGCCATAAAACTCGCCTTCCTCCACTAGATGCTGGTACAGTCCGTACGTCTCTTCGATACTCGATTCCATACGGTTAAAAGCCCTTGGGCAGTGTTATTCCTTTATTGCTCAGATACCTCCCGTTAACCTCATAGTGAGTGAAAATAGTTCTACCATTCCGACTGGTTGAAGTAAACAGGAAACTGTCAGGGCCAGTTCGCGTAACGTACGCGATTCTTCGCTCACCCTCGTAGAACACGTTAAACGCACTTCCGCTCTCCGTATGGGCAACAGCCTGGTTGAAGTAAGCGTTCGGATCTAGCCCTGAATGTCGCGCTGCATGACTTTTCAAAAAAGGGAATTTCGGGGGCTTACGACACGTGTTGTGGACAAGAATACCAAGCTCGGAGACATAGTACGTATGAACTTGCCCAACCTCTAAGTTGTAGACTGAGAACTTCCCACTTCGCGCCTGTATCGAGTTTACCCTGACGACCCTCTTGTCCTTAGTCAAAAGCGCATTACCCGGTCGCAATTCGGCTGCCGCTGTCCAGCCCTTTCCGTCAACCCAGAATGGATGTTCTGGCGTCGCACTGACAACAACTTCACCTACGCTGATGTCCAATACCATGGGCGCGATTCGCGCGAAAACGCGGGTTACTTGCTGCTCCCTTTGCTCGTCACATCCGGTATCGGCGGTTATCAGGACATCGCCCACCCTCAACTCCTCGATTGGCCTATCACCCTCCGATGTTGTCACTCTCGTGCCCGCAACGAAGCAAGCCTCCTGTATTACCTTGAGTGTAGATTCGCTGGCGCGCGTCGCCCGTGCGGCTTGGTACAATCTGTCGATGACTTGCCCTAATATCTCACCGCCCAGCGAGAATAGAGCGTTCTCCACCGCGAATCTGAAATACGCCGCGAGGAACTTTTCTCCGTCTCCTCCATACCATTCAATCTGCTTGACCTCTTGTTCTGGAGCCTTTGTACTTGGGTATACTATCCCCGCGGTCCCAAGAGATACCACCCAACCGACTAAGCCCCTGTATGGACTGTCTTGAGACGCACCTGTGATTATCCTGAGGGTTCCCTCTGGCAGGAATCTGGCTCTTTTCGGATAATACTTTGAAACGTCTGCGGGCCCAAATACTCGGTCATCCCAGCCAAGCTTCCCGTCCAATTCAACCCAGCCCTCGCCATTGGGGTCAATGATAACAAGAGGATTGTTCAGCACATAAGCGAACCGATTCCACGTCTGGGGCATCGCCGAATGCGCGCTTTCCATCAGTGGATCAACTCCTGAAAATCGCGCGTGCGGGCTTGAATAGTAGCGCGCCCCGAAATAATCCAGCCCGCTTTCAGTGTCTCTCTGCTTCGATGTGAACTTCTGACGCAGCCCGTCAGCCGCTCCGTACTTCATCGCTGATGTGCGGCTGCCTATGCCTGAGCCGATTTCTTCTCCAAAAGGCATGTAGTCGTGTCGCGACTTCACGTTCCCGCTCGCATCCGTGACAACCCTTGTGCTCCCCAGGTGATCGCTCGTCAGAAAGCTCGTTCCTCCGCCTCCCTCGGGCTGCGGATTGTTACTCGGGTATTCAGCCACCAGATGTTGAAGCGAATCGTAGACGAAGATGGTCGTCACCCCGTTCACTATCTTCCTCACCCTCAGGCCATCTCCGTCGTAGCTGTATCCAGACGTGCCGGCTCCAGTCTGCCTGTTTTCCGCGTCATAGACGAACGAGTTGCCTGCGGCGTCGATCTTAACGTTCCCGGCGTTGTCATACGTGAAACTAGTGAATCGGTTCGTAGCTGCCGTCACCGCAGGCGTGCTCTGCGTGGGCAGCAGTGCGGCTTCACTGCCGGTGTTTGTCAAGGATGTGCGGTTTCCGTATCTGTCATAGACGTAGCTCTGCGTCCATCGAAGCGTCTGACTCGCGGTCTCCTGCACTGAGGTCAGCCGGTTCAGCCCGTCGGTGTAACCATAGGTTTGGACTATGTTGAGTGCGGGCGAGCCCGGCACGGTGTTCGTCTGGCTCAACAAATTCCCATTGTTGTTAGTCGAGCCGTAGTCGTAGTTTAGTTTCAACCTGTCGATGCCGCCCTGGGTGGTCCCCAACCCGATTTCAGTGAGCTGTAGCCGGTTGTTGGAGATCGTGTGCTCCCACAGTCCATTGCCCAGCTTCATATCCTTCACTTCGCCGTGAGGTGTGTAGCTGAATTGCTCGGCGTAGGGTGTTGCTCTTCCTGATCCATTAACGGCACTGACTCTCCCCGCGCCGTCGTAACTGATCGTTATCACCCTTAAACTCGGATACGTTTCGCTCGTTAAGTGGCCGGCCACATCGTATCCATAGCTCAAAGCGTATGTGTGACCATCAGTGGTTTGAGTGCTTCGCTTCACGCGGCCGCGCGAGTCGTATTCATCGTAGGTGTAACTTGAGTTGAAGCTGGCTGATGACACGGTCACCCCGGTGAGCTCTCCCTTTGAATAAAGCACTGACGGAGCGTCGTATGAGTAAGCGACGCTCGGCGTCAGCGCGACGCTCGGAGCACTGGTTGTGTCATAGCTAACCGAGCCGATTCTGTTGAGGCTGTCGTAAACATAGGTCGAAACAACTCCGCGCGGGTCCGTCTTCGTGGTCAAGTTTGAGTTGTTATCGTAACCATAAAATGTCGAGCCGATCTGTTCGGGAATTGTCGCCTGCTTCAATCTCCCCAAGCTGTCGAAGCTGTAGTCTCTCGACTGGCTGCCCTGAGTAATATGAGTCAACTTTTCCAACACATTGTAGGCATAGGTCGTCTGATAGTTGAGATGTGGCGTGCTGCCGGGATCTTCTATAGCCGCAGTCAGTCTCCCCAATGCATCCTTGGTCGTTGTCCGCTTCTTGCTCGCTTGATCGGTGAATGTCGAGCTGTTCCCGCTGTAGCTAATGGTAGCCGCAGCCTGATCTGGTGTCGTTATAGTTGTTTTTCTGCCTAGCGCGTCATAGTCGGTCGTCGTCGATAGAATCGTATCTCCCATCCGGTAAGGATTAGATACCTGATGGACTCTTCCCATCGCATCGTATGTTTGCTGCGTCGCCAGATATGTCGTGGGGGTCTCATAGTGACGATTCTGCGTTTGCCGTCCCACGCCATCGTATATCGTCTGCGCCTTGAGCTGATTGTCGTTGTAGGTGACTTGGTCAGTGGTAGTTGTTACCGTTCTTCCCGGGTCATCGTACGTGTAGGCCGTCTGACGTTTGTCGTTGGTATTCGTTGCTTCGACAAGCTGGGTCGCTCGATCCAGAATATCGTTGTAGAAACCGCTGTCGATGACACCTCGTTCGTCCTCTCCGTCGACCACGCGTCCGATGTAATAGTCATATTGTGAGTAAGCCGTATGTTGGAGAGGATTTGTTACGCTGGTGGGAAAGCCATAGCTTGTTTGCGAGACTTGCGACAACTCTGTCGGCGACGTGTTGGCTCTGGCCTCACCATTCGGCGCGCCGAAGCGATCAGAAAAGTCGATAATGGTAGCGTAACCACGGGCATCGATCTTCCTCACGATATTGCCCGCTATGTCGTATTGCTGGTTTATCGTTATCCAAGTGCTGGTTGTGTCGAGCCAGCGGCTCACTTCTGTTGAGTTACCGCGAGTCGTCCGGCTCGTGCTGAAACTAGAATCGTGCCCGCTAATGTCCGATCGGGGCACCAGCGCTGCATGATTGGTGCTGGAATCGTACTTATCGTATTCAAAGGTAGTCTGCGAAGCTGCAGGCTGAATGTCCGCGCCGGTCGACTGATTGATCGCATAGACAAACTGGTCCTTCGGTAGGCTTCTCAGGTGAATAGAGTCAGTAGGCGAGTTGATGTCGAATACGGTGTAGTCCGTTGCGTTGACAGGATTGACTACGAGATAGGTGGTCCGAGTGTGACGAACCGGGTGGGACGGTGGTGCGTCCGGAGCAAAGTCATATTCCCAGCTATCGGTCCTGTTGTTGTATTGATCGTATGCGAAGGTCTGCAATGTAACTAGATTCGGGGTGACATCAGCCAATGTTGTGGTCGCGTCCGTAAGCCGAGTGTCATTGGGCGGCTCGTCGGGTCCTCGCGGTCCTTGCCAGGCGCCCCACCACGGAACAGGTGCTCGCTGCGCGAAGGTTTGCTCCGATTTTCGTAAGAGCGTTCCGTTTATGTCGTAGGCTTCACTCAAGTACTCCTTGCCGTCGAGATACCCAGCATACGTAACGGCCTCTTGACTGAATGACTCGGTCGTCCAGTTTTGGAAGTAGTGCTTCTCATTTGCAAAGAGGGTTCCCGCCAAATTCAGGTGCCGTACATCGACCACAGTGTAGAGCGGGTCAGGGGTTGGGTTGATCTCACTCGCAGTGTACGTCGTCTTGTTTTCCAGCGTGAGCCCGTCCGGGTAAACTCTTCGCTCTATGGTGCGACGATAGATCGGGAATGACTGAGAATATGTCAGAGAACATGTCAGAGGACCGGCGCTCGTAATCACACCAGAGGTTGGAGTGAGGTCATATTCATAGGCACCCCCAGTGGGCAGTTCCACTCGTGCGAGTTCAACGTAGCTGTTGTAGTAGAACTCATAACGCCTGCCGTCTGGCAGCTGAACCGCGGAGATTACAGGCCAGTCAGAATTAGTCTGGTCATCCTGACCGGGCATCTCAGGAAACAGACTATGCATCGTTCTTAGGCTATACGCTGTACTCCCCTCCGCAGTCCCGCCTCGAAGACGGTCGCGAAGCCATCCGCCCCATACTCGAATCGTTCTCGTTACTCCCTGAAATCCCTTCCAGCTTATCTCATCGTAGGTCGCTCCGGCGGGGCCGTTGCCATAGGTGATGTTCACTCTTCGATTCAGGGAATCAGTTATCGCAGTTACGTTCTTGTATTGATCGTATTCGAAAAGTAACTGGTTGCCGTTTCTGTCGGTTATCGATAACACTATGCCGTTTTCAATGCGGAAGCGCGTTCCGTCTCTCAGGAACAAATACCCAGTTGGATAGATGAACTCACTGTAAACGGCGCGATCGTCGATGAGCGTGTCGGAAATGAATGTCATTGCCGAGCCGTCGCCGGTGACAAATATCCTCCCGCGGCCGAAGTTTGCCGGTGGCGGGGGTAGGCAGGACGCACTGCCAAGATCGGCAGGCTTGCCCTGGGTCAACTGGTCGCGCAATTCATACTCGGTCCCATCCGGGGTTATGAAGGTCAGGCGCGTCAGTGTATAGCGAATTTGGGGACTGAGACTGACTCCACAATCGCACGGAGTTCCCGTTTGCCGCCCTATCAACACGCCGGGTCCGTAGCCAGGCTGAATAGGATTCCACATGCTCGGCAGCACGAAATATGAATCCGACGGCGGATTTGGAGGTATTGGTGGAAGAGACAGATGCAGAACGCGCCAGTGGGTCTCGATTGGCAGGGTCATGGTCATCTGCGCCCCGCCTCGTCCGCCTATGTGCATCAGCGGCAACCGAAAGTTGAGATTGCCATTGTACAGATTGATGTTGTCAAAGCCGCTCAGTGCGTATGCGCCTGCCGGCGCTCCAGGTTCCAACCCAAGCGGTGTTTGACCGTCGGTCGACGTTGTGGTCTGCGCTCTAGCAGCAATGCAGAGGATAAAGAAAAGAAGTGAGAGTTTGCACGTTCGACGGGCGACGGCGGCAATAACACTATGGGCACTGGCGAGAGCATTCATGCGTTCTCCTTTATCTCGAGTTGCGCAATGGGTCACTAAGCAATTCACCTACTTAAGTGCTGAACCATCGGCGGTTCAGGTTATCTCAGGCGTTATCGCTCGGGAATTGAAGCCTATTCGAGGATGATCTCGCAGACCCAATCGGCGTGGCTCGTTTCCCGAACCGTATAGCGCCCAGGAGCCAGGTCATACACATCGACCCAATGGGGGCTTTCTCTTGGCACTTGTTTTGCCCGCAGTTGAGCGCCATTCGCGGCAGCCAGACTGAAGGAGAGACTGTCAAGACCGGTGCGGGAGACCACAGCAAGAGCAAACTTTCCAGCAGGTCTCACAATCTTGCTCGGCTCAAAACCGCGACGGGTAAGCATCACAACCAACCCCGGAAGCGTTTCGGGTGGCTGCCTAACCTGCTCGGCAATCACCGCTCCCGATGGCGCGGGTGGCAATGGCATGTCAGCATCCCTTGTGGCTTCTTGGTCAGTATGAATGAGCGGCGCATCACGATTGGCGCGCGCAGACATTGAAGCCGCGATGCAGGCCCCCAGAATTCCTATCGCGAGAATCGCAATTAGGTGGCGAGCTCGATTGTTAGTCGCGTCGAGATTGCCGCGGTCCTTGTCGGTTGAGTTAGTCCCCATAATTGTCCTCAGCTTACAGGTCTGATCAAACGTCTCATTTGCGTTGGGCCTGCGGCCGCAAGCCCTATTCTCAGAACTATTGCAAAGCTAATCAGCACCAGAATTTCACCGGCTCCTTTATCGAGGGGCTCGAGAGCCTTGCCGATCAGCGTGCCGGGGCGGTGTATCGGCGTGCGACCAATCGAGCGGCTGTGACCGCATCGCGATTTCTTCTTTGTCGCTTGTGACCAGCAGGTCTCCCACTCTAATCGGCCCATCAGCATCCATGTCGATTCGGACAAGTGATCGCACTCCCATAGTCGTCACGAAACACGGTGGCGTTTCTTTGCGATCATTGCCCATCCCAGTCACCTGCCACAGGCTTGTCTCCAGTGGCTCCATCTCCGTATGGAATTGTTAAGTCTGGTATCCCGGTCGTGTTGCTGTTTCTCAAATAAAACGTGGAGGGTGTGCTCGGTCGGTATACTCCTATGGTCCACGATCCATCTGCGTTCCAGTCCCCAACTATCGGAAGGTCTAAAGCCGCTCCGAATTGCACCGTGATGTCAGGAAATCCCGTTGTGTTGCTGTTGCGCAAGTAGAAGTAATTGCCGGTCGGCCTGAACACGCCTACCGTCATCGTCCCGTTCCCGTCCCAGTCCCCAACTATTGGAAGGTCTCCAGCCGCACCGAATGCGACCGTTATGTCAGGAAATCCCGTGGTGTTGCTGTTTCGCAAATAGAATGTGGAGGTGGAGGGCCGATAGACTCCGATCGTCCACGTTCCGTTTCCGTCCCAGTCGCCCGCAACGGGCAAATCTCCCCCAGGCCCATCGCCGAATGAGACCTGAATGTCCGGGGCCCAATCGAATTGCTGTTGCGCAGGAAGAAAGTGGAAATACTTGCCCTATACACCCCTATCGTCACAGTGCCGTTGCCGTCCCAGTCACCGACGACCGGTATGTCTCCAGACGCGCCAAACGGAACACTAATGTCGGGGTTGCCCGCCGTGTTGGTATTGCGTAGATAGAAGAAAGTGTTGCCCGGTCGGTAGACTCCTATCGTGCTGGCGTGATGGAGAGACGGCTCTTCCGTCGCCACGAGCCTGCCGCCTGCGTAAACGTACTCCTTGGCGGGGCTGCTGAAATTTGCGGGCGAAACGGTGCCATCCTTCGTTCCTTTTTGCCTCAAACCCGAATTAGGCGCGCCAGAAGAAGCCAGCATCGTCCAAGCCGCAAACAAGCTCACGACAAGAATGACCGCAACAATGGTCTGGCCCTTGCGCCGCGTCGCGAATCCCTGACTTTGCCGGCTCGTTCTTCTCGACATCGGTTCTCCTCTCTACGGACACACCTCACCCACCGCGCCAAGTCTGTGCCTGAACGGTAAATCGGGTGGTCCTATTCCCGGACGCTCCGTGATCTGAAGCCCATGTCACGTCCTAACCGGACGCGATAATACTCTTGGGCGGATTTTCTGTCAAGAATTATTTCGCGTATTAGCAGAGATATTTCTCGATTCTTGAGACCGGCGTTTTTCCACGTTGCTGTCTCGGCTTCAACGCCATCGTGTGCTTAGGGACACCGATTTTAGTGAACTCTTGAGGGTCCTCACGGGATGAGGTGGCTCTGCTCAACGCACCGCCACTGATCGCCGCTGTTCTATTCGTATCAGGATTTAGTTTCTGCGAAACCGATGGGAGGGGCTTATCTTTCGGAGGATCGCGCGGCGCCACGGGGGGGTTCGATCAGTTCTTTGCCACTTCGACGAGATTGTCATAAAAGGTAGCGCCAGCGCCGATGTCCGTCAGCGCCTGCGAAACCGTTTGATTCACATTAGTGCGTCCGGGGCTGAGCTTGTTCCACCAGATCGAAAGCGCCACCGCAACTCCCGGTTTCACGCGGCCGGTTATTCGCGCCGTGAGTTGGCACTCGCCCCGGTCGTTCCAGACGCGCACCATATCCCCGTCGTTGATCCCGCGCGTTGCCGCGTCTTCGGCGTGGAGTTGGATGAATGGCTGGCGTTCGCTCTTGAGGAACGAAGGGAGGTGAGAGAAGGTCGTGTTCAAGAAAGAGTTCGCGGGCGGACTTATGAGCTGGAGTGGATACCTCGCCGCGAGATCCGGGGCGGTGGTTGGTGACTCGCGCGGCGGGATGTACGCGGGCAGCGGATCAAGCCCCGCGCGCTCAAGGGCTTCAGAGTAAAACTCGCACTTGCCCGAAGGAGTAAGGAACCCGCCATCCGCAAACGGCGCAAACGTCTCGGCGAGATTCAAACGCGCCCAACCGTCTCGCTTCAATCGTTCGAGCGTTATGCCCTTGAGCGGTTCGTAATCGGTCGCCAGAGCCTGGCGAATGATGTCCTCGTCGGTGTCGCGGAAGCAATCGTCCTCGAATCCCATTCGCTCCGCCAACAACCGAAACACTTCCCAGTTGGGCTTGGCTTCTCCCATCGGCGCCACTGCCGGCTCGTTGTAGACCAGATAATAATGACCGTAAGGCTTCACCAGATCCCGGTGCTCGAGCTGGGTCGTTGCGGGCAATAGGATGTCCGCATAATCAGCGGTGTCCGTTTGGAACTGTTCGTGGACCACGGTGAACAGGTCCTCACGACGGAAGCCTCCAAGGACTTTCGACTGATCAGGAGCGACCGCAGCGGGGTTTGAGTTGAAAACGTAGATAGCGCGGACCGGAGGATGAGCTTCGGTGAGCGCCTCGCCGAGCCGTGACATGTTGATGGTTCGTGGATCGCCGGGCGTCAGGTCGGGCCGCTGAAGCACTCTCTCATCGAACGCGAACATACCGCTGCTTGAAAGCAACACGCCGCCTCCGGCATCGCGCCACGAGCCCGTAAGAGCAGGGAGGCAAGCGATCGTGCGGACCGCCATGCCGCCGCCTGCGTGGCGTTGCAGACCGTAGTTCACTCTGATGACTGCGGGGCGTGTTGCAGCGTACTCACGCGCGAAGCTCACGATCTCGTCTTCGGTCACGCCGCATATCTCGGCTGCGCGCGCCGGCGGAAACTCAGCAACACGCTCGCGAAGTTTGTCGAACCCGAGCGTGTGACGCTCGATGTAGTCGCGGTCTTCCAGTTCGTCGCTGATGATCACGTTCATCATCGCGAGAGACAGAGCCGCGTCGGTTCCAGGCCGCACCTGTATGAATTGATGACACTGATCGATCGTGTGATTGCGATAGGGATCTATGCCGATGAGCTTCGCGCCGTTTGCAACTGCCTCTTTGATTTGAGGCCAGAGATGAATATTCGAAGAGAGTGTGTTCGTTCCCCAAAGCACGATCAGCCGCGCGCGATGGAAGTTCTCCATGTCGGTGCCGATAGTCGCGCCCACGGTGTAACGCATTGCGTCGCCGCCGGCAGCTGAGCAGATCGTGCGTGCGAGCTTGCTCGCGCCAAGCCGATGAAAGAATCGCCGGTCCATGCTGCCGCTGTTGACTATGCCCATCGTGCCGCCGTAGCTGTAAGGCAGAATCGCTTCGGGGCCGTCACTCGACTCGGCGATCTCTCGAAAACGACGAGCGATTGTGGCGAGTGCTTCCTCCCAACTCATGCGCTCGAAGCGGCCTTCGCCCTTGGCGCCGATTCGCCGCATCGGATAGAGCACGCGATCCGGGTTGTAGACGCGTTCCAGATAGCGCGTGACTTTCGTGCAGAGGAAGCCCTGAGTAGGCGGATGATCGGGATCGCCCGAAACTCGCGTTGCGCGGCCGCCTTCGACTTCGACCAGCATTGCGCAGGTGTCCGGGCAATCGTGCGGACAGGCGGCGTGAATAATTTGCTTCTGTAACATCAGTGTCTGACCTCGCGTAAGTGGTCGCTTCTCGTCAGCGAATTGTCTCAGCTAGAAGATGGCACTTCAAATGGCAAGAATTCATTCTTGTAGGATTCCCATAGATTTCGCAGATCGTTCAAGAGGGTGAGGAACTCATTACTCTCTCGGACCGGGTTCAGATAAGGGTCATCCCGTATGAACGGATAACACGGCCACCCATTGTCTACCGCGCGGCGGAGCCATTCGACCGCGCGGTCTTTATCTCTTAACTGCGCATAGACGAGAGCAAAATTATATTCGGCATGATGAAAGTGTCCGAGCGATGAGCCGATACTCAGACATTTCTTCAGCAGTAATTCGGCTTCTTCGGCATTTCCCTTCAACGCTTCAAGCAGCGCCTTATTGCTGATGATCCACGTATCCGCCGGAAAAAAGTTGAGCGAGCGTTGGACCGCTTCTTCCGAATCGCCCATTGAGCCACGATACAGATGCGCCAGCGGAACTACAGAGTTAGCGCTAAAATGGCGGGGGCTATCTCGCAACACCTGATCAAACTGTTTGATCGCCTCATCGTATTGGCCAGCCCAGAGGTAATCAATCCCCAGGTAGGTCTCCGCAAAGCTGTTTTTCGGATCAAGCTCTAAAGCCTTTCGATGCAGCCGCAGAGCCTCATCTAGTAGCCCGATATGGTTGAAGACCAGACCGATGGCTGTATATGCGGGCGCAAAATTTGGGTCGAGTTCCAGCACTCGCCGATTGTGCTTGATCGCCTGGCGATGATTGAAACCTTGAGAGGGCGACCAGGCCAGGCGAGCAAAGACGTATTCTGCCTCCGCGACATTAGGGTTGATGGCAATAGCCTTCTGACAAAGCTCTCGCGCCCGCTCTTCCCAAAGAGGGTTCGAATCATAGCTGAAGCATTTGTAAGTGTACATGTGCGCGAGGGCTGCATAAGCCTCGGCGTAGTGCGGGTCAATTTCAGTGGAACGCTGAAACATCTCGATAGCGATATCAAGTTCTTCTCTCGTGTTTGTGTTGAAATGATAACGACCCTTCAAATAGAACTCGTAGGCTTTCGGATCAACCGTCCGCGCCCTCCGGATCCGAGCGCGCTCTTTCGGCGTTAGCGAAAGTGCCAGACTCTTAGTGATCTTTTTGACGAGGCGTTCCTCAACGTCTGAAATGTCATTGGGATCTGTCGTGATACTCTGCTGGCCGAGCAGTGAGCCTGAATCTATGTCAAACATCTGCACAGAGATTTTCAAGCGGTTCCCGGCGCGTCTATAGAAACCGTCAACGATTGTGTCTACATGAAGGTCACGCCCAACCTGTCTGGGGTCTATGTCGAGTGTGCGGTACTTTGCAACGTAGCTGGTCGGTCGCACGGTAGCCACATCCTTTGTCGCCAGACTGATGGTGATTTCCTGCGCCAGCGCAAAGCCGAGAAAGTCCAGATCCCGGTCGCTTTGAATGTTCTTGAAGGGCAGAATGGCAATCCTTCGTTTCTCCTCGACCTTTTTCGCAGCATTGCTTTGTCGCGCGCCAGATGCTTGTGGGGCAGCGCCTGATGAGTCTTTGGATGAAGCTTGCAGGGGGATGCTCTCGTCTTTTTTCGAGATAGAATCGCGTTCGTGCTTGAGTTCGTTTGCGAGTTCCTGCGTTGAGCCGTAGCGGTCAGTCGGCTCCTTCGCCAAACATCTTCCTACAATCTGCTGAAACGCGGGCGAGACTTGCGGGTTCACGGAAGCGATTGGCCCCGGAGTTTGTTCGATAACCGCGGAAAGCGTTTGCATCGGCGTGGCCCTCAGAAAGGCGCACTGGCCCGTCGCCATTTCGTAGAGGATGGCCCCAAAAGAGAATTGGTCGGAACGAAAATCCACAACCCGACCGCTCGCCTGATCAGGTGACATGTAAGCGAGCGTGCCCATTATGACTCCAGGTTGCGTTATTAGGCTTTCGGTCTGCGCATCGCTGTCGAGTGCGTCTCGGTCTTTAGCAAGCTTAGCCAGGCCAAAGTCTAAAATCTTCATATATCCGTCGTCGGAGATCATCAGGTTTGCAGGCTTCAGGTCACGGTGCACGATGCCCGCCGCGTGCGCCTTCGCCAGGCCATCTGCCACTTGCGCGGCAAGCCCAAGCATTTTGCTGATCGGCAGCGGCTCGGCGGCCAGCATCTCTTGCAAGGTCTTGCCATCAATGAACTCCATGGCGATGTAGGTGATAGCTTCAACTCTATCAATCTCATAAATGGTGACGATGTTCGGGTGGCTCAAAGCCGATGCCGCCCGCGCTTCGCGCCGCAACCGGCTTAGAGACTTTTCATCTGAAGAATGCGCGTCGGGCAATACTTTGATGGCAACATCCCGGCTCAGCCTGGTGTCTCGCGCGCGATAAACTTTTCCCATCCCTCCTGAGCCAAGCGTAGAAACGATTTCGTAAGGTCCGAGACGATCACCTGGCTCCATAAAAACCTTTAGGGAAACCCACGCTTGAGATAGTGACAGCGACAGCTTAATTAGATTAAAAAGCGGAAGTCAAATTGCTTTCATGACGAGCGTTGTAAGGGGCAACCCGCCATAGTATCCTGTGTGGCCTGAGCCAGAGGACTAAAACATATGAGGCTGTGGGGTGGCAGGTTCAAAGGTGAAGCCGATGCCGAGTTTGCTCGGTTCAATTCGTCGTTCAGCTTCGACCGGCGCTTGATCGAAGCCGATATTGAAGGGAGCCTCGCGCACGCCGAAGCGCTTGCCGCCGCCGGCATCCTGAGCGAAGGGGAAGCGCGCCGCATCGCCTGGGCCCTCAACGAAATACGGCGCCGGGCGCGGGAAGACAAAGGCTACCTTGATAGCCGCGATGCCGAGGATGTGCACAGCTTCGTCGAAGCCGAGCTCGTCGAAGGAATCGGGGATACGGGTTATAAGCTACACACCGGCCGGAGCCGCAACGATCAGGTTGCGACCGACCTGAGACTATTTCTGCGCGGCGAAACCGATGCGCTTCGCGAGTTGATCCGCGACCTTCAGCGCGCGCTGGTAGAGCTTGCGGAAGCTAATCGAGACTGCGTGATTCCCGGCTACACTCACCTTCAACGAGCTCAGCCGATTCTGTTTGCTCATTACTTGCTTGCTTACTTCGAAATGCTGAAGCGTGACCGGGCGCGTTTCGTAGATGTTCGTTCGCGCGTGAATCAATTGCCGCTCGGAGCCGGCGCGCTCGCGGGCACGGGGTTCCCGCTTGATCGCGAGATGGTAGCGCGACGATTGGGCTTTGACGGCTTAAGTGAGAACAGCGTCGATGCGGTGAGCGACCGGGACTTTGTGATCGAATTCATCGGCGGGGCGGCGATCGCGATGATGCACCTTAGCCGGTTGGCTGAAGACCTGATCATCTACTCGACGGCCGAGTTCGGCTTCGTTGAGCTGTCGGATGCGGTTTCCACCGGATCATCGTTGATGCCGCAGAAGAAGAACCCGGACTCACTTGAGTTGATACGCGGCAAGGCCGGGCGCGTGTTTGGCCATCACACGGCGCTGCTTGCGACGATGAAAGGCTTGCCGCTCGCGTACAACAAGGACATGCAGGAAGACAAAGAAGCGCTGTTTGATACGATCGATACGTTGGGCGGTTCGCTTGCCGTGATGGCGACTGTTCTGAGAAACGTGAAAGTGAACAGCGCGCGAACACGTGAAGCCGCGACGATCGGTTACCTGAACGCGACCGACCTGGCCGATTATCTTGTGCGGAAGAGTCTCGAGTTCCGGAAAGCGCACGAGCTTGTCGGGCGAGTTGTGATGCACGCGATCGAGCGCGGTAAGCCGCTCGAGGATATCCCGCTGGAAGAATACCGTGAGTTGTCGGCAGTGTTCGACGATGACCTGTACGCGTCGCTGAACCTCGAATCGTCGATTGCAGCCAAGGCTGCGCTCGGCGGAACTTCACCTGAGCGAGTGAAAGAAGCATTGGCTAAAGCTCGAAAGGAAATAGACCACGGATGACGCGGATTTGGCGGATTCTCACGGATAAACAATAGGCCGCGGATGACACGCGTTTGACGGATTCGCACGGATAAAACTATGGCTTTGATGCATGAGAACCTGACCGGACAGATTATCAAAGCGTTCTACAAGGTCTATAACGAGTTGGGCTATGGCTTCCTGGAGAGGGTTTATGAGAAGGCCCTCGCGCTCGAGTTGGAGTCCATGGGCCTGGGAGTCGGACGGCAGCGGCCAATCAAGGTCTATTACCTCGGCCGAGAGGTTGGCGACTACTATGCGGACCTCATAGTCGAAGGTCTGGTCATCATCGAACTCAAATGTGCTGAGGCAATGTGCGAGGCCCACGAAGCCCAATTGCTGAACTATCTGAAAGCAACCGACATCGAGGTGGGCCTATTGCTGAACTTTGGTCCGAAGCCCGCGTTTTGCCGGAAGATCTTCACCAACGACAAGAAGCGTCATCGAGAGCTACCCGCAACGACTGATGAAGAATCCGTGTGAATCCGTCAAATCAGAGTCATCCGTGGTCTATTTTACTTTCGGTCTTCGATAGACCACGGATGACTCTGATTTGACGGATTCACGCGGGTTCATGACAGGGAATCCACATATGCGCGACAACACGTTGGAACCCGACTGGAAGCATCACGGAGTTCGTATCGTTCACGCGGGTGAACTCGATACGAACACGCCTCAAACGCCCGGCATGAATCGCGCTGCTGCGATAACTCACGCGCGAGCCGGGGCGAACAAACTCTGGGCGGGCACGGTCACCATCCATCCCAACGCCAAGACCGGAGCGCATCATCACGGCGAGCTCGAGAGCGTCATCTACGTCGTCGAAGGCCGCGCTCGAATGCGTTGGGGCGATCATCTCGAGTTCACCGCTGAAGCCGGCCCCGGGGACTTCATCTATGTCCCGCCCTACGTTCCTCACCAGGAGATCAACGCCAGCACTGATGAGCCGCTCGAATGCGTCCTTGTGCGAAGCGGTCAGGAGCCCATCGTGGTGAACCTCGAGATTCCTACCATCGAGCCTCCCGAAGAAGTGGGTTGGATCGACGATGTGCATCGGGCTGATCGGGCCGAATAAGTACAGGGCCGAATAAGTACTATTGCGAAATCGTGTTGATTCAAAGATAATCGGGGCCCTGCAGCAATGCTCCCACCCATTGCGTTAGTCACCATTCGAAATCATTGATTTGCATGGTCGGCGGAGGTCATGATGTCTGGCAACAATCGCGCAAAGACCGTCTCCCTGGGGTTGTTCGTAATAGTTGTTGCGGCAATGTTTCTTTCGGGCAATCGCGCCGTTCAAACTGCGCGTGCTTCTGCAAGCGGTCCTATCGCCGGTGTTACGGGCGCCCCATCTGAAAGCGACTGCACGCTTTGCCACAACACACCGTCAGGGGAACGCGGCCAGTTCACGATCACAGCGCCGAGCACTTATATCCCGGGAAAGATTTATCAAATAACGGTAACGCACGTGAACACCGACGATGTGACCCCGCGAATGAAATGGGGCTTCGAGCTAACCGCGCTGACCGTCGCAGGCGATCTCCCGGTGGGTGACCTTCAGAGCCTTCCCAAGAGCACTCTCACCCAGGTCATTACAGGTGGGCAAGGGGGCAACCGCCAGTACATCGAGCACACCTATGAAGGAGGATTCGAGGGGCAGCTTGGAGGAGCGAGCTGGACATTTACCTGGACAGCGCCAGCAACGGATATGGGGCCGGTCATGCTCTATGCGGCAGGGAATCAGGCCAATGGCGACTTTGACAATACTGGCGATCAAATCTATCTCGCGCAGGCGACGATCAATCCTGACACCTGCAGCTATTCTCTTTCATCCACCAGCGGCTTCTTTTCAATGTCGGGAGGAGCCGGTAGCGTGAACCTCACAGCGCCGGCGGGATGCAATTGGATGGCGGCGAGCGATACGAGCTGGATTACACTCACTTCGAGCGCGGACGGAACCGGCAGTGACGCAGTCACGTTTGAAGTGAGAGAGAACTTCACATCAAGCGCGCGCTCGGGAACGCTGACCATTGCGGGTCTCACCTATACTGTAGTGCAGGATGGTGGGTTGGGGGAGGATTGCAATTACGGCATATCCCCTACAGCAATCGCGTACCCGTCGGGTGGAGGCAGCGGAACGATCAATGTGATTTGTGAGAGCCGCTGCGCGTGGCAAGCAGTGAGCAATGCGGGATGGACGCAGATCACTTCGGGCACTCCCGGCATAGGAGATGGTATGGTCAGCTACACCGTCGCCGCCAATCCAGGCCCTGGAGGCCGTAGCGCCACAATAACCGTCGCCGGACTGACTTTCAGGATCAAGCAGAAGTCACCTTAAGTCGAGCCGGGCGACAACGGCGCAACCAAGCCCCCTCTTGTCAGGAATCGTAGCCGCACTCGCGCACCGGCTTGCGAAGCCGGTTCAAGCGAGGTAACACAGGACGCCCACTCCGAACCCGCTCACTTCGTCAGCTCGACACTCAAAATCGGCACGTCCCAGTGCGCAAGCAGAATCTCGAACCTGCGCTGCTCTTCGAGTTTGTAGGTCTCCTGATCCGGGAAGAGTTGCCTGATGATCGGCTCTTCGCTGGCCTGATCCGATGCGGCCGCCATATTCTTGAAGACTATTGTGACGCGATAATCCCACCGCCCGTCTTCGGTCGCATGATATCTCGGCTTGACGGCTGTCACGCTCAGTATTCGCCCGGTCTCCATTTGTTTTTTGAGCACCGGAAAGTGATTCTTCTTGAACAGGCGAATGAACTCGTCGGCGTAGCCCCACTTCGCTTTGTAGTAGTAGTCCGCTACAAAGGGTTCATCATCAGCCTTGGGTCTTGGTGTCTGGGCCTTGCTGGCCGATTCCAATGACACGCAGACGATCAACGCCAGCACAAGAAGTGTGGTGAGGTGAATGGCTCGTTTCATCAGGGTTCCTCCTCAGAAGAGTTCTTAGAATGCTCGGTCAGTTGGTTATCATCGTGCCTGCGCCTTCGTCGGTGAAGACTTCGTGCAGCAGTGCGTTGCGCTTCGAGCCGTTGATGATGTGCGCGCTGCGGACTCCGCGGCGGATCAGATGAGCGATTGCGGCGATCTTGGGAAGCATGCCCGATGACACCACCCGGTCCTTAACCAGCCGATCGGCTTCCTCAACCGTCAGCCGTGACATTCGAGATGACGGATCGTCGCGGTCGAGCAGAATCCCGTCAACATCGGTGAGCAGTATTAGCTTCTCTGCTTGAAGATGGACTGCGATTTCCGCCGCGATCGTATCGGCATTGATGTTGTAGATGTTACCTTGCTCGTCCGCGCCTAGCGAAGAGATCACCGGCACATATCCGTTTTCGAGCAACAGACTCAGCAATCGCACGTTGATCTCGACTATATCGCCGACGTGGCCAAAGTCGATCGTCTCTACTTCGCCGGTCTCTTGATTGAGCACTTTTTGGATTTCGCGCCGGCGGGCGTGAATGATGTTTCCGTCAACGCCCGACAGCCCAACCGTCTCGCAACCGAAGCCGCGCAACGCCGAGACTATGTCCAGGTTGATCTGCCCGGCAAAGACCATCTTGGCGACCTCGAGCGTCTCGGTGTCAGTAACCCTTCTGCCGTTGACGATGCGTTGCGTGATGCCCAACCGCTCAGCGACCGTGGTGAGCTGCTTGCCGCCGCCGTGAACGACAGCCAGGTGGATGCCTACCTGCTGACAGAGGGTTATCTCTTCTGCAAGCGAGTTGAGTTGCTCCTGATCTTCGGTGATCTTGCCCGAGAGCTTGACGACGAAGATCTTGTTCTTGAAACGCTGAATGTAAGGCAGCGCTTCACGGAGGAGATCGAGTCTTTCGTTGATCATGGCTAAACTAAAGTATCGACGCCAGCACAGCCTTCTGTACGTGCAGGCGATTCTCGGCTTCATCAATAGCCGCGTTCTGCGGCCCGTCCAAAACACCATCCGTCACCACAACGTTTCGCCTCACCGGAAGACAGTGCATGAACCAGCCGTTATCCGTCGAGCGCATGACTTCTTCGTCGATGCGCCAGTGTTTGTATTGCCGCCGAAGCTCAATGTCTTCCGCGGAGCGACCGTAGAAATCCTTGCTGCCCCAACTCTTCGCATAGACGATCCGGGCGCCTTCGCATGCTTTGCGAGGGTCGCGCGATATTGTCACGTGGCCGCCGCTGGATTTGGCCCGTGCTTCGATCTCGGCCATCGCCTCATCGCCGAGGTCGTATTCGGGCGGACATGCGATGGTCAAATCGAGCCCGCACTGCGCACCGATCAACGCGAACGAATTCGGCACGGCCATCGGCAGCGGCTTGGGGTGATAGGCCCAGGAGAGCACGACTCGTTGACGCGAGAACCCACCGAGCTTCTCGCGAATGGTCATCGCGTCGGCCAGCGCCTGAAACGGATGATGTCGCGATGATTCGAGATTGAAGACCGGGACATCGCTGTGCTCGGCAAAGCCCCGCACCACCGGATCAGTCATATCGTCGTCAAAGTTCTTCATCTCGGGAAACGCTCGTACGCCAATCGCCGCGACGTAGCGGGATAGCACGCGCGATGCTTCTTTGATGTGCTCGGTCTTGTCGGAATCCATCACGACAGATTCTAGATGCTCGAGGCTCCATGTGCCCTTGCCGACATCCAGCGTCACGGCGTTGCCGCCGAGTTCATACACCGCAATCTCCATCGAAGCGCGAGTGCGAAGCGACGGGTTAAAGAAGACAAGCGCGACGCTCTTTCCGTGAAGCGGGCGCTCGCGATAGTCGCCAGCCTTGATCTTCTCGGCCAGGTCGATCAGCGAAGTCAGCTCATCGGCCGTGAAGTCGGCAGTGCTGAGAAAGTCTCGTCCTTTCAGATTCATAGGTTTCGAGTTTGGTTCGCCGAGGATTGTCTTCGCGTCTTGGCGAGGCTTTCCCGGGAGCGCAGGCATCCCTGCCTCCCTCTTTCTCGCGAGACGCCATGCAGGCAGGGATGCCTGCGCTCCCAGGAAAGACGCGCCAAGACGCCAGATCCCCCTCACTATCCCAGGGCTAATTTGCTCAACTCATCCAGGAACAAATCAATCTCAGGCTTCCGCAGCGTGAGCGGCGGAAGCAGCCTCAATACGCTCGGATCATCCGACAGCCCGGTGATTATCTTTTTCTCCAAGAGCGCCTGCTGAATGGGCTTGGCGATTCCTCCGGGGAACTTGATCCCAATCAAGTACCCGAGCCCGCGCACTTCCTCGACCAGCAGCATCTTGTTTAGCTCAGCAAACAAGTACTCGGAGTTCTCGCGAACGTTCTCCAGCAACCGTTCATCGCGAATCACATCAACCGTCGCTTCGAGTGCTGCGCACGCGAGCGGACCGCCGCCGAAGGTTGTTCCCAGATCGCCTGTATTTATCTCGCCGGCGATCGCGTCGGTCATTAACACCGCGCCCATCGGCACTCCGCTGGCGATGCCTTTGGCGAGCGCGATCATATCCGGCACAACACCGAATCGGCCCGCGAAGAAAAATTCACCCGTGCGCCCCATCCCGGTTTGCACTTCGTCGTAAATCAGCATCGCGCCGGCCTGGTCGCACATCTCGCGAAGCGCCTGATAGAACTCCGCCTCGGCCATCCGCACGCCGCCCATTGACTGAATAGGTTCTAGTATGATCGCCGCCGTCTCTTCGTCTAACAGGCCCTCGACCGACGCGACGTTGCCGAAGTCTGCATACACGTGACCTGCGAGCAGAGGCGAGACGTTCTCGCGATACTTAGCAAGGCCAGTAGCCGAAACCGAGCCTGGTGTTCGGCCATGGAATCCGCCCTCAAACGAGATGATCTTCTCGCGGCCGGTCAGCATCCGCGCGATCTTCATAGTGTTTTCGTTACCTTCGGTGCCCGAGTTGACGAAGAACGCTTTGGTGAGAGGCTCGGGTGCAATTTCGACTAGCTTCTTCGCAGCGCGCGCGCGCGCGTCGTTGTAGACAAGATTCGAATAGAAGATCAAACGGGCCGCCTGATCGGCGATGGCCTGAACGACTCGCGGATGCGAGTGTCCCGTCGAGACAACGGCGTGCCCGCCGTAAAGATCCAGGTATCGCTCTCCCGTTGTGGTGTAGACCCAGACGTCTTCGCCGCGCTCGATGACGAAGGGAAATTTTTTGTAAGTTGCGACCTGATACTGCTCTTCGATGTCGATCAGGTTTTCTAGTTCTGGTTTCGTCGTCAAATCTGTTCTCCTGGGTTAAAGCGCAATCGACTCTCAGCTTTCCACGCAAGCCGGTTAGCGGCCAAGCGCATTTGCGGTGGTAGCTGGCTGCTACAGGCGACTCGATCAACCCTTCGGACGCAAGGGATATTTCCGCTGGTGAGTTCGCTATATATATCTCTGAGGTTCTCTTCCAGTTCTTCTTTCGTTTCGCCTTGAGTTCGGTAGTCTGGGTATTCTTCCAGGTATCCCAGCCACATCTGCTCATCTTGCCAGTAGACGTACTTTGTCGTGTTCATTGTCTTATTCCCCTCCAACCTTTGGTTACATCTCTCAGCAACGTTGCGAAGGTCGAGCAGAAGACCTCTAGTTCTGTGCTTCTGGAATATGTCGTGCGCGTTTCGTCGGCTGAGTCAACTCGCAATGCCCAAGTCTTCGGTATTCCGCGGAATCCTCCCCTGTTGGCCTCGAACACCGCGCTCGCTTCACGTTCGACGGCCCAAAGGTGAGTCTATGCGCCCACCTCTACATACGTCGAATAGCTGCTCGGCTCTGGAATGTCATAACCCTCTGTCCGCAGCCCTTCCAGATGAAACTCAATGGCCTGTTGAATACTCTGCTCGACTTCTTCTCGCGTTTTACCGGTCGAGCCACAGCCGGGCACATCAGGGGAATAAGCCGAGTACCCGGTGTCTGTCTCTTCCACGATTATCAGATATTTCTTCATTGCTTCAGCCCTGCCTGCTTCAAGATGTTATTCGCCGTTCCTGGCGCCAGATCGTCGCCTGGATTACCGGGCACTGTAACCAAGCCCGGTTTCATCGCGTGCTTGTATTGATGGTGGCTCCCTTTGGTTCTTATCCAATACCAGCCGTCCTTCTCAATGAGCTTGACGAGGTCTCGTATCTTCACGCCTCAACGATAGTTCCGACGCGAGGAGCGGTCAAATTCTTCGCCAAACGCCAGCGACTCGCCTGCTCATTCCCTTTAGTAGGATCGGGTTCCGCCCATGCCACATCGTCTCTTAATATGCGGGCCATCGTCCGTCCTCCCCCACGAGCCATTCGTCAGCCAGCGCCTATTCCTCGGCCGTGAAGTTTCGCGCACTCTCGCGCCAGGCGGGTGCTATCTATGCGCGCAATCTTTTCCTCGAGCGCTTGCTGAATGACATGGCTTCTGTTGGGGAAGACGTGGGACCTCACCAGGCTATCTAGCCGCTTCAGAAGAGATTGATCTATCGATATGGTTACCTTTGCGACGCTCATAGTCCCAGTGTGAGTTTCGGTCATACTCTCGGTCAAGCGAGAACGAATCTAACAGGCTATGGATTACTCCCCGGAAGCACCAGTCCTTCACGCTCCTCTATACCAAACATCAGATTCATGTTTTGCACTGCCTGGCCCGCCGCGCCCTTCACCAGGTTGTCGAGCGCGACGAATACGATTACGGTATCGTTGTGCGCGGCCCACCCTATGTCTACAAAGTTTGTGTTCTTCACCCAGTTGATATCCGGCGAGCCTTCAACCAATCGAATGAAGAACTCATTGCCATAGAACTCTCGAAATGGCTTCCCGACTTCGTCATGCGTCGTCGATTCAGTCGGCGTCACGTAGATCGACGCGAAGATGCCGCGCACCACCGGAATCGAGTGAACTTGGAATACGAGATTGCATTCGGATGACCACTTCGGGTTTACCGACCCGAGCAACTGTTCAACTTCAGGCTGGTGCTGATGCTCGAATGTCTTGTAAGCGTAGAAGCTGTTCGCTCGCTTTGGGTGATGCGTATTGGCAGCAGCTTTCGCTCCCGACCCTGACGAGCCGGTCTTCATATCGGCGATGACTTTGCCTTTGACCAGCCCGGACGCGACCAATGGAGAGAGACCCAGTTCGAGTGCGGTGGCGAAGCACCCGGGATTCGCGATGCGTGTTGCCTCTCTGATTTTATTGCGATTCACCTCGGTCAGGCCGTAGACGAACTCACGCTGCGTCTGCATCGCCGTGTGCTCGCGCCCGTAGAATTGTTTAAATGCCGCGGCGGCGTTCAAGCGGAAATCGCC
>Ga0137359_10000644_pt1 | contig 26329 bp, 26 predicted proteins | sample Mad1_40_16metaG_FD_108281 | JGI IMG/M metagenome (GOLD analysis project Ga0137359, IMG submission 108281) | Vadose zone soil microbial communities from Angelo Coast Range Reserve, California, USA - Mad1_40_16 metaG | ecosystem: Environmental > Terrestrial > Soil > Vadose zone | place: USA... | reverse complement strand
ATCTGGCGGCGTGGGATCATTTTTCAGATTTGCTCGATACGCTGTAACGTTTGGATCAATTTGATTGCTCATGCTGTTTTTCCTTCCAATCTGTTTCTCGTCGGATTGGCGACGTCTTATCCCTGATGTCTTGCAATCACATCAGGAATCTCTTTCAAAACTTTTCCAGCGTCCCATCGGCGTGAAGATGTACGTGTGCAGACTTCAACGCTCTGTGAACGTTATCGAGATAGCACCGAAGGCGGCCACTTCGCGCCTTGCACGACTGCGGGTCCAAAGTGATTTCTGCGCCGTCCTCATCTACCAAAATTGGTCGCAGTCCTTCCGACGTATCGCGAAAAACTTTTACCTCGCTGGCTCTAATCATCTCTTCCTCCAAAAATAGTGGGACCGCCGACGCCAGGAGACAGCGCGTCTAAAACGGTCCCGCCCAAACGCGCCGTTTCCAGTCGGCGCGTCGGGAACTTTTTAACGTTGGTTTGGTTTTCCGCGCCAGCCGTTCGGTAAGACTGCAAACGAACCCGCGCCTCTCGGGAATGGCTTGGTAAACGCTGGTGCTGCTGGCGCTGTCGGTGGCGGTTGTGATCCGCCCCCTCCGCGCTGCATTGCCTCCCATTGGGTTCTGGTCTGGACGGTGGGCAAAGCCTCGTTGCCGAACATACGTGAGTGCATTTGCTGGCGACGCGATTGTTCGAACTCGATTTCAGCCTGCTCTTTTTTCTTTTCCTCGTCCTCGGGTTTAATCTCTTCGCTGTATTTCACGCCGCACTCCTGATGGATCAGCGAGGCACACGCAACCGAGTCATCCTTACGGCTCGATCCGCTTGCGTGGATTCCGTCGAATTTCTCAAACTCTTTCAAGACGCCCTCTGTCCAATCCGCATCGACAAACCAGATACGCCCATCGGAAATCGGGGACTCCATACGCTTCGCACGTTTTGCGAACGCTTTATCCGTTGTGTCAATTTGCTTCCAACGAAAATACGGAGCGACGACGCCTCTGTTAAGACAGAACTGGCGCACTCGGTCCCAAACGTCCTGCCAGTTTTTATCCTGCTCGGCGACAAATATTTGAGGGCGGTGCTGGTCAATCATTTCGCAGATGTTGCGGATTAGGTCTGATTCGCGCCAACGATCTGTACGGCAATCGGTGAAAACGAGGGCCTGTTTATACTGGCCGTCTTTTTGCCTAACAGGTTGTTTCGACGCCAACAGCAAGCATGACCTGTCCGCGTATTTCGAAATGGAGTAAGCGCGGTCCAGGCCGAGAATTTTTTGCGCCAACGACGAGTTGAACTCGAAATACGACGCGCTACGCACGCGCTCATCCAAGTCGGCGCGCTCGAAGGTTACGCGTAGTGTTTCATCTTCATCTGGGCACCACTGGCACAAACTCTGTTGACGGAAAATCTTGGCAGTTCTGTCTGTCGTCAAGTTCTCGCGCAACTTGGCCATCAGGTTCTTGTATGTGAGGCGGCTCGGGAATAGTAGGTCGACCTCAGATTCGGTAAGCGCTGGATCGTAGGGCAGCTTCCTGACCCCTGGCTTCACCGTCCACGCGGGGCAGATGACTGTTACGAGGCGCGGATCGCCACCGCTCTTGATATGACGTTGCTCGCGACGCGTTAGCACAGCGTAAACGTCACCTGGGTCTTCCTCTGTCCCTTTGCCTGACGCGAACGGGGTGCAGACCACTTGCAGGTATCCGAATGGTTCGAGCAACTCTCTGAGCATGTCGAATTTCTCAAGCGTCTTCTCACGCATCTCAGGGCTGTTGCTGTTCGAGATTTCCGCGATATCTTCCGCCACGAAAATATCGCAACGTTCACCAGCCAAACCTTGCGAATCAAGCGATGTGCTGCCGAGTGTGGGCTGAATTAGGTCCAGTCGTCTCATTGGACTAATGAAATTTTTCGATGAGCCAGAATCATCGGCTGCCAACATGTGCTCTGGAAAAAGTTGGTTTAGCAGCGTTGGTTCGTTCTCATTTTTAACGGTCAGGTAAGCACGGAACTTACGAAGGAAACCTGCGCTCAAGGGTGCCGTACTCGAAATGATGAAAATTCTGATGTCGCCATTAAACACGAGCACCCACTGCAGCAAGTCCACGATGTTGACCGAGGATTTGTACGACGAACGGCTGCTAATCAGCATGCGCTGGTGAATATCGGACTGCGACGCCAACGCGATCTTGACGTCTTCCCAGTCGTACTGTTCCGGCAATACGTACTTCTTTTGTACGAAGAGATCGCGGCACCAGCGTCCGTGCGGTTCGTCGTGTAAATCGAGGTTGAGGATGTCCTTGCCGAAACGAAACAAATCGGTCATCGTGACGTGGCGTAGTTCCATCCACTCGTCGTACGAGAGCGGCTCGCCACTCTTCTGATTGCGCCAGGAACTAGAAAAGTCATAGATCGCCCGTAGTTCCAATTCACGCAGCGGACTTTGGTTTTCGATCTTCCACACGTCTTCGACTACCGGCGCTTCGAATGCCTCGCCTCTTACCTTCGCGAGCGTGGCTTGCACTCCGTGTTTCAGCAAATGCCCGTTGAACGGGATGCGCAAGTTACGGGCAGCGACTTCAGCAAGCTGATGGCACACTTCGATGGCGCGAGGGTGGCGCAGGCCACGAGCCTCTAAGATTTTCCTAGCTTCCTTCAGCTTGACCTCGACCGTGCTGGCCGCTTGCATGTTGGCCGATGTCTTTCTGTCCCTACGGTTTTGACGGTGGACCTTCGGGCGAGTTGCGGAACACACTTCGCAGAATTGAGTGTTCTTGCCTCGGCGGGGCGTATCGTTTCCACAGTTCTTGCACTGGACCGTCTTGACCGCAGGCGTTACTGAAGACACTTCCACTTCGCCGTTTTCCAACGGTTTAATTTCGTCGCTCATCTTTTTCCTCTGGAAATAGAAAAGGTGACCCGTGGTGGATCACCTTTGGTGCTACGTCGGGGGCTGGTGCGCCCCGCTCTTTAGAAAATCAGCAAATCAGAAAATCAGACGTTCCTCACTGGTAGCTCGTGCGCCTTGTTCTTGAGCAATGTGGAAATGGCGTCGAGGTATTGGATCGTTAGCGCGACATCTGGCTGCGGTTTGTTAGTGCAAGACTTTGTCTACCATCCGCTTCCATGCTGGACGGTTTTTCCAACATGCTTCGCAAAGGCCGATCTTAGTCCACGGGCCTCTCACAACATCGCCCTCCGCACCGCTCCCGTGAGCCTGCATGGTCAAGGGGTTCTCAACAGGCTTGCCGCACGGTTCTCCATTTGCATGGCCGCACTTTTCATTGGTGCATATGCAAGGCATTTGCAACGTCCCTAACCATCTTTGTTCTTGCCGAACCACCAAAACAAGACGGCTCCGAATACGAGGGCAGGAAGCGAATGAGCCAGGATATAGGCTGTGAACAATTCTAGATTAACGCTACCGTACTGCGTGGAATAACGATACGTGAAAACGCTCACCCATGCGGCAACTGCCAGTAGCACGAGGAGTTGATTTCGATTTTTCATTCAAGACAGCCTAGTCGGGTAAAGAGTGCAGCGCAAGGAATAAAAGGACAGACCCGCCGATGGAACCATCCGAAAACGAAAATACCCGTACCCTTTTTTACGGAGTACCTTTTCTTAGAGATATATTGGCGATGTCCCCCGGCCTCTTTTTCTCCAAGAATCGTGCGCGTGGTTTTAAGACAGGCTGGCAACGTTTGACGGGCGGCGTCGGTTGGAACCAAAGGCGTATGGGGGCTGTGTGCATCCGGCACTGCCACCCCGGTGGCCCGGAGTCCCAAGAACTTTTGCAGAATCGCCCATAGCGTTTTTGCTTTGCTTCGATGAGAGAACGCGAGACCCTCCTGATTTTTCAAGCTCGGCATTGCATCGATTGCACATCAGCACGGTTATTGCATCGATTCGTTGCAGGCAGGCGGGTAATGCTTAAGCTTGCGGTGACCGCTGCGGCTCGATTGGTTGCGGTCGGCGATGGCGCTGCATAAACTCTTCGACGGCCAGCAAGATCGCTTGCGGGAACGAGTAGCGCGTCTCAGCCTTCACGAATGCGCGAAACATCGTCACCAACGCTTCATCCGCCTCGGACTGCATGTTGACGTTAAACTGCCTGCGCTCTGGCTTCTTGCCCATATCTGAATTCTAGAACTACGCTAGAACTTGTCAAGGGCAATCTTCGTACTAGTACAAAATTGTTGTGTCTGTTCAAGTGCTGTGTTTGCATGCACATGGTGAAGAGATTTTGAATCTTACACTCCTCACAAATGTCGCATTCGTAGCGATATGCTAGTATTATGCTATACTGCTGTCAGAAAGCGAGGCCACATGGATTACCTCACGAAGGACGAAACACTCGGACTCTTCGAGGCAGCTAAAGCCAAGGGACCGCGCGAGTTGCTGCTCTGCCATCTGCTGGTCTTCCACGGTCTTCGAATCTCCGAAGCGCTCACGCTGACCGTCGATCAGGTTCGTAGCGGCTTCCTCTCTGTGCAACGCCTGAAGGGCAGCGGCCATTCGCGCCAGCCACTCCACAAGCATGAGGATGAACTGCTCGACGAAACCCGCTCACTCGCGGCCTATCTTGCCGTGCGTGGTGATGCAGACGGCTCCCGCGTGCTCCTGATCTCACGCAAAGGTTCTGGACTCACACGCCAGCAAGGTCACAAGCTCTTCCGCGACATCGCGCTCCAGGCCGGTATCGAGGAAGGTCGCGCCAATCCCCGCGTCGGCAAGCACACATGCGCCAGCTTACTCCTGCGCTCGGGCGCTACGCTCCCGTTCCTGCAGCGCTACCTTGCGCACAAAGACGCGAAGTCAACGATGGCCTATCTCGGCGTCTCCGAGTCCGAGGCTAACAAAGAAGCTGGCGCGACGTTCGCTAAGGTCTTCGCCACACCAGCTACCATCAGCGTAGTGCCCAGTGCGACCGCTGCAGCCTAGCCTTCAGGCAAGATTGCCTTAAGCCACCGAGACTCGCCGCTAACACAGGGCGGGTTTTCTGGTTGTGCGGCATCGGCGCGGCCCGCATTCGCGAAGCGTACGCGTGCGCCGTAACGCGGTCCAGAACGCTCGCCAGGATGCCCAGCCAACGCAATACGGGACGATTTCCCAGCCTTTCCCGATGCATATTCCTATATCCACGTCAATAGAAATCTTCGCTAAAACCATTCCTGACGCGTTTTTCCCGCTAAGTCGTTATTTTTCAACAATCTTCGCTTTTTCATCGCTATTTCCTCGCTCTGTGGGCGAAACCCCTGACCATTTTCAGGGAACCGCCTCACAGGAGTTCGCAATTCTGCCTCGAACCGGGCCACGACTTGCGCCCCACGATACCACTTTTTCGGCCTGATTCATTGTGTCAGGAAACCCCCCTATGGGTGTCAAAGAAACGTCCAAAATTAGCCTTCAAACACCAAAAATAGGGTGTTTTACATCAAACTCTCTCTCTCTCTCCCACCCATAGCCTGTTTTCATGACACAATCAATCCACTGAATCTGCTAGGGTTGCGGCGTTTTTGCTTCCTGACACAATGAAATGAAATTTGATGGGGGCGTTTGTGTTTCGCCTTCTTTCAGCCCATTGTGTCAGGAACGGTTTCTTGCGTTTCCGCCGCACGGTAGACTCCCGTCCACGGTACGGCGGCCCCGCAAAATCCATTGTGTCTGAAAATTTCCTGACACAATGAACCGACTAAAAAACGCCTGAACCCTAATCCTCTTCCGGTTTACGCAACCCGACCATGCGTGTCACCCGCTTGCCTGAAGTGGTTGGCTCGGAAAAATCGGCAATCAAACCCTCGTTGACGAGTCCTTGAAATAGACGGTTCCACTTGAACAATTCTATGCTGGTGTAGTCGAGCGCACGGCACAGGTCGCGGTAGCGCATCTTACCCCTATTCTGGCGCAACTCACGGAGGATTTCCTTTTGCATCCTGGCCCCGTCGTTTTCGGCTTCAATGGGTGCCAGAAATGCCGCCGCTTGGTTACGGTATTGAACCAAGGCAAGCGCACGGTCAACGTGCTCATCACCGACGATTGTGTCGCCCATATCGACGCAGAAATATAGCGCCAGTTTCTGAGCCAAATCCATTGATCGCGGGTCCAATCCTGAAACTTTTTTGGCGAACCACTCTGGAGATTCAAAATCGAATTTCCCTTGCTGAACGGCCTTGTCGATAAGTTGCCGAGTTCGCACCGCTCCGTCCACAAGAATCGGGTCGGAGTATGGAGTGGCTGGTTTTGGCTCGGCTGGCGAGACCACGTAGAACATGCGGTCTTCCAAACCCGATGAGATGCCCGCCAGTTTTGGCCAGTGTCGATTGAAGCCACGGTCGGTCGTTGCCCACAGCCAGCCGAAGGTGTACGTCCCCGCTTCGAAGTGAAAAGCATTCTTGGTGGCGGTTGTGCCGTTGCCGAATTCTCCCGACCCGTACCAGCTAAGCAAGTCGCTGGAAAAAGACGAACCCTCGATGCCAGCCTTGGAAACGAACTTTCCCAATTCGTCGTTGAAAAGGATGGCCCGCTTTGCGATTATGTCTCGCGCACGAAGTCCAAAAGCCTCTGGACTGCCTGCGTGTATAATTGCGGTGCGCCCCATAGCCTCGTCCTTCTTGCCTGATGCCTTGAACAACAAGCCCACGATACGAAAGTAGTCCATCGCCAAGTCGCAACTGGAAGACTTGAAAAATTTTCCGTAAGGCGAGACCAACCCCACGTAGATGTTTAAGTTATTGCCGCTCATACCGACGCGCACATTCCCCGATAGCGCATTAAGCATCATCTGGATCGCAGGCATCGCAATAAATTCTGCGTGCTTAGATGAAGACGCCAAGGCAGGCTTGACCAAGCCTTCACCTATCGAAGTCCTGTCCAATACCCAGTGTGGAAACTCAGGCCTGATAAACCCTTCGCTTGTGTCGATCTCGGGCACAGAAATCGGGTCCGGCTTGATGTTCTGCACCAACGGCAACGACGCATTGGGTTGCGGCTCGTAACGCTCAAATGAGCGTGCGACTTGGCGAATTTTATTGTCGTCAAGCGGTTCTTCACAAGATGAGTGCGCTAAATCAAGCAAGGTCTCTTCCAACTTCGAGATGTCCATCCCCATAGAACGGAGCACACCCGCTTGATGGACGAGCCACCCGTGAATGTATCCGTGCCTGATTTTACCGAACTCGTTGACTTGCGCCTGGACAGATTCGCCTTTCTCGTTTTTGCTCGCGACTTTTTGAGCAACGAGCCATTGCACAAACCAATCTGGCGCTGGTGCAATCGGCTCGTCGATTACGGTTAGGTAGTTCCTGTTGATATCGTTGCGGTGAGAGTCAGGTCCCACCACATATTGGTTGTTAACGCGCGCCGAGAACGGGCCATATACTTGAGGCACGTTGCCCATCTTGATAGACGCTTCAGTTTGCTGGAAATAGAAATGCCAGTGACCATCGCGCGACTCGATAACCAACGTTGGCGCTTCATCCAAGCCGTGACCTGTATCTTTCTTAATTTTATCTAGCACGGCTTTGTCGTCCACTTCAAAAAACCAACCGCCGCCGAGTTTGGCTTGTGCCAAAGCACCTGTGTTGCAGTCGACGAAGCGTGGATCGTGGAGACGTGGATCATTGAAACTCGTGATAGGGTTCGCCTGAAACCCAGGCTCAAAAGCATCTTTCGCGCCCGCACTCACGAGTAGTACAGGGACGCCACGGTCAAGCAGAAGTTTTGCGCGCCTCTGCAGTGGTGTTAGGTTATCCACGTACCACCGCCTTCGACGCACTCGTCGCTACGTGCAACTCCCAAGCGGCATTGGACAAGAACGCTTCCTCGCCGCCCTTGCAGGTGCCAATAATGCCGACCTTCTTTAGGTCGCCGATGGTCTTGTTAAATGTGGCGACAGCGATCCCGGTATCTTGAGGCCAATCAGCCCGCCCCGTGTGCCTGTTACGCCACCGGGAAATTGCTACAACTCTCGCGGCGTTTAGATTCGTGAAAAGCGTGAACATAGTCACGCGGTACTCTTCGGGATTTGCTTTGCGTACCGCCGTGAGATACGACTGGATATTTTGCTCCAGTGGTATGAGTAGATTGAATTCGTACTGCAACATAGTTATCGACCTTTCCTCTGCTTCGTGTGCGCCGAGGATCGCGCTTTGATTTTTCACATCTGCTGCCCTTTCATCGCCTGAACTAATGGCTCGTTTACTTCGACACCACACTCACTGCATTTTTCAAACACAAGTCGCAAGCTTTGTTCGGCTTCGTGTCGTGATGCCCTTGAACGTGCTGCGAATGCAACCCGCCTACGCTCCGTGTTTCGAACGTGGAAATTTCAGCAAGCCGTTCGGCGGTCGATGTCTTAGTGGCTGGCATGATGTCACCGCGCGGCCTGCTCGGCGGCTTTCTGCGCGCGATTAGCGACTTGTTGCGCATCGAACCACGCAAAGCCGTGCTGCTTCATGAGACAGTCGATTACTGTGGAAGCATCCGCGCCCTCGCGGCACAACTGGACGGCCTCCTCCCATGCCTTCGTTTGGATTTTTTCTAAATGTGCGCGAGCCTTGCAGGCGATATCGAATGAATCGATACCGATTTGTGCGCACGCTGAATCAAGGTCGGCAGCCACCTGCGTGGTGCTTTCACCGCGACGAATTGCGGCAACGGCACGATCAAACAGCGGTTTGCGCGCCTCTTCGCTCTTGGCGAAGTCCTCGCGAGCAATCTGTGCCTTGGGGGCTTCGGCGAGGTCCTCGTTGGTAAAGTTCGTGGAACGCAAAAGCGTCTTGACCTGATTCACTATTTTTTCGCGGTTCATCAGCACGGCAGCCCCGCGTCGCGAAGAGCCTGTCGTGCGTTATCGATTCGCTGTTGAATGGCCGCCCGCCTCGCTTCACTTGCGGCTTTTTCAGCAGCCTCTATCACTGGCGCGTTTTCGTCTTCGATTCGTTTTTGAGCGGCAGCGATGAAATTGTCGAGGTTCCAGCGCGGAATAAGACCCTCACCCTGCTCGTCGATTGTGTCGAAAATTTGCCTTGAGTCGAATCCGTTGCGAAGTCCTAGTTCGATCAAACCTGGAACTTCTTTGACGAACTTTTCGATATCAGCGCGAAATGCACAGGCGGCATCGAAAAGTTCGCGCTCGGCCCGGTCGCCCAAGGGCGAAAATTCTTTAACGATGTCGAAGCTGTTGTAGCCCTGCCAGATGAGATTAATGATTTGCTTTCGTATAGTTTCGCTGACCATTTTAATAACCTAACCCTTGCGGTTTCTGTGATGTGAAAAGTTCAGGTCGTAATTGTTTAAGTGCTTCGTGTGCCGACCAGCGAGTCATTTCCGACCTTTTGGCCTCGATCTGCTTGGCAATTGTTTCGTTCGGAGTGCCAGCACGGATGCCTGCGTCGCGGATGCCTTCGAGGATTTTTCTCTCATAACTGGTAGCGCTATGTGATCTTCCGTGATGAGCGTGTTGCGCAATCTTAGAATTGATTTCGCCCATCACCGCGTTCTCTCGAAGATCGTGCCGCGCCTGTGCTTCCAGTTGGGCCTGAGGCACGACGGGTTTCTTGGCGGTTTGCTCGGAAGCACCTTTGATAGCGTCGACCCCAGGTGCGTTCATTCGCTTATCGAGATTAAAGTTATGCTTCTGCTCTTCGCGACGAGTGAGCGGCACCGCCTTTTCAACTTCGACGATGCGCTCGACAACCTGTGGAACGTGTTCAAGCAAGCCCGCTTGATCGAGACGCAAAATAATCTCGCTTAAAATATCATGGCGAATCGGACGACTACCTGTGCCATAAATTGTTTCGGCTTTAACAGCGTTGGCGAAAGCCTGCATGTTGATCTTGCTCACGACCTTGCCGTTTTCGTCGACGAACTTCACCGCGTTTGGGGCTACAAGAGCGGCGTAGTTATGAGTAAGGAACTGCGCCAGGATTTGTTTTTGCTCCTGCGGTGATTGCTGTTGCTGCGTCGACTTCCCTGATTGTGGTGTTGGACGAAACATACCTTTATTCTCCTTAAAAAGTTTTTCAACAACGCGAGCAACGTCGGAAACATCGACGTCCTCGGAATCAATGAAAGTTGTCATCAACACGCCGACAACGGCGTCGGACTGTCTAAACGAAAGGTCGCGTGCGGAATCGCTTTGCATGTATTGGTCAAGTAAAAGCGTTGCTTGTTGTTTGTCCATGTTTAGTCTCTCTGGTTGATTAGGCGCTCGTACTCACGGGCGCGAGCCTCGATGATCTTCCCATGTGGAGCGAGAAGAATTTTCGAAGCGGGATATGAACTGTTGATATAGCGAATCAGCTTTGCCTTGGTGTCGATTACACTGCCGTCGCGAGGATCGTAGAGCGGCTCAGTAGTGGCGGTGGTTGCGGCCACCGGCTCGCCTGTTGTGGGGTCAGTGTGAAACTTTTGCTCAAAGCGTTCTTTTCCCTGTTGGCGAACCTGTTTTCGCAAGTCTTCGGTGGACATCGACTTGTATTTTTGTTCTTGCGACCATTGGTCATGCATCGCTTTGATTTGATCGTCGGCCATTCCGGCGAAACCTTGGTCGCCCGCGATAAAGCGTCTACCGCCGCTGCCGCTAAATTGAATCTCGCGACCTTGCGAATCGTATGTTCGAGAATTTCCGCTTGCGGTTCTCAAGCTGAATGGTTTTGATCCACCTGAAGTCATTTCATCAGTTCGCTGTCGGCGCAGATTTGCAGCACCTACAGCACTTTCGTGTTCGGGCGTCGACGTAAGCTGGTCAAACAATTCCGCTACAATGTCCGAAAGACCTGTTTCGTCATCGAGTGGAATGCTTCTCTCAATTGCCGTACGAACGACGAACTTTTCGTTTCCTGCATCGCGTATCTTTCCATTGATATCGAGCGCGCCGTTCAACGCCTGTCGATATTGCGGATTTTCGCAGAGCCGATAACGCGCAGTCCCATTAGTGTTTAGAACCTGCAGGCGGACTGCGCCATCGTTAACATTTTGTCCTGTGATGATGCCGCGCACGATACTGCGAACAACAGGACCCCCCAGGCGAAGACTCGGGTTCGAAACTTCTGCTGCGTTTATCGCGTTGACCACGATTTGCAGGTTTGGTTCAAAATCCGCGCCCAGTGGGAATTGCTCTTTTACGTAGTCGTTCGCCAGTTGCTCGATGCTACGGGCGACTGGTCTGTAGGCTTCTACTGTCATGTGTTACTCCTTCTGTTCCTTAGAAAATTGCCTTGTCCGGCCCCTCGAAGCGGAGAGTTATCCCCTTCGGAAAGCGCTGATGCTTGTAATAAAAGTTGTCAATTTGTGGATCGTATTCGGCGGGAAGCGGGAGCGGGATATATGACCTGCCTTCGTGCTCGACACCGTGCCTATTTCTAACGAGACGATGGCGTACATCGTTCTCGTCGTATTCGAACCATTTCCAAAAATGATTCGAGATGCTATTTTCGCTTCTGGGTTGCTGCTTATCGCTGCAAACTTCATCCATCGAAAGCACTGCCTTTGAGTCTTTAAGATCGATTGCCCGAGTCGCGGTTATTGTGCGGGGCAGGAATCGTTGCTGCTGTCGTCGCTATTAAGTGCTTGTTTCGCTTCTTGCTGCTCCTGCTGAAAGCGCGAGCGCAACACCTGGAGCCACTCGAAAACTTTCGCGCCGTCGCTTAGATCGATTTTGAATGGCAGGCCAACTACGTAGCACCAAAATTGTAGGTTCTCGATCTGGTACCACAGCTTCCACAGCCTTTCCGCAACATCACCGCGAAGTGGTTTAGTCGGATCGCGGAACGCTCGGTCAAGTTGTGCGCGACTCGCGAAACGAATGTTTTCGAGTTCCGCCACCTTCGCGAATTCCGTCGTGCTCATGCCGCGCTCGCGCAGGCCTTCTTGCAATCTAGATTCAATCGACAACGACGCTGGCATGAGTCCTCCTTTTGAGCAAAAAATTGATTTGGATTTCGGCGCAAAAAAGAAGCGGAGACCGTTTGGAAACAGCCTCCGCTGCGGGATAGTTTTAAATGGAAAGCGTCGCTGAGACGACGGAAGTCTCTCCCAATATGGGTGCCTTCACTACTATGACAGTCGAGACTTCGGTTTTACTTATTTTAGGTTGAATTAACTCAACCTGAGTCGGATGAGCACCGCTCCAAGTAACGCCTGGGTCTAAAGGGGCTTCGATGCCTTCCCGCAAGAGAACGTCGATGAGACCATCGGGACGCATCCTTAGTAACGTTGCCCGTGGTTTTCCCACGTCGCCAGAAGGCAAGGATTTATCGAGTCCTTCCGAAGTCTCCAGATTCTTGAACCACGTCCCCATCGCCCGCCCATCCCATTCATGCGGGTTGATACCACGAGCAACTAAGTCCTCTTCATAGGCGAATAGTTTTGCACGCCACGCCAAGTCCATTTCGTGGGCAATCTCAATATCACGTTGCACTTGAAGACTTCCATCGACGAAGGCACGTTCGATACCCGCCCTCGTGGTAGCAGTTAAGCCAACTCGTGGGACCCGAGTCGCCTGTGTTGCCCAAATGCGACCGCTATCAAGGACAAATTTTCCATCCTTTATGTGGTGGACTTCCTGCGCTTCGCCTAACTCGACCATGCGGCGAGCCTCTTTGCGAGTTACGCCTTTGCGGCAACGGCAAGTCAAACCGATGGCACGGAATTCTTTATCATCGGCAACATATCCAACGATTTTCTGATTGGGTTCTACTGGCTTAGCAGTCAGACGACATGTGTGGAGCACGACTTCAAGCACGTATAATTCATGCTTTAGAGTTTCCCGAAGACGAGCGACCAAATTGTAAATTTGTTTCTTTTCAAGATTCAGTTCAGCGGCGATTTCATCCGTCTTGTAGCCCTCTGATAACAGTTTGCAAATACGCTGGTCTCGGAGACTAAGACGTCTGATGGATTCCTGTAACGTGATATCCGTCGTCACGCCTAATTCAGCAGCGTGGAGCACGGACGGTGAATAAACTGCTTTCCCGTTTGATTCACTACTGGTGTGGTCATCGCTACCATCGGTGCCGTTGAATGCAATCGATGGGTCGTTGGCGATTTTTACTGAACCCGTTGTTACAGCGTCAACATCGGTTCGTGTCTCAGGGTGAATAATTTCGTCGTTGAGCGGGGACTCCGCTCGAACCTCTTCTTTGTGAACAGCGTTCGCCACGGCGTTCTTAATGACTCGAAAGAGCCATGTAGAAACCTTGGACTGACCTTGGAACCCGTCCAAATTCTTAAAGACTTTGATGGTCACATCTTGCGCCAAGTCCTCGCCCACGATTCCGTTCAGAGAACCTTGGTAACCTTCGGAGGCAAAGACTCGGAGCGCGTAGTTCGTGACGTCTGCCAACAATTTACTTTTGGCTTGTTCGACTGCTAGTTGGCTCGGCAGCGAACCGTTCACCTCACATTTTGCGGCGACATATTCGGCGTACAGTCTGTTGACGTCGCCTTGTTTGCCGATAAGCGATTTAAGACGAGGCGCAACATCGTCTGCTTCGGACTCCTCGTCTTGGTCGTCAACTTCATTTTGCACAAGTTGCTCAAGGTATTCGGCGTCTTCTTCGTCGAGTCCCTTTTTGTGCTCTTCGTTGATTTCAGCATCGACGCGAGAAAAAATTTCTGACGTCTCAGACGCAGTAATGTGCGCAGGCTGGTACAACAACTCATCTTTATTTTTCACGGAATTATCCCGACTCGATTCGCAGGCTCAGTGCTGTCGAGTTTTCCTGATTTAGGTGTCAGGAACCAAAGCCGTAACGACAAATCTCAGTTGTCGAGATCGGTTTACTATCGTTGGCTTGTGGGATGAATGCCTTGGGATGTCAGCCCGGTGTTCTGGGCAACGACGTTATGGCGGGAACCCTGATTGCCTAAGCGGGAAGCAGGCTCTTTGCCCAATTCCCACCTTGAATACAGTATAGACTATCTTGGGGTCTTTGTCAAGAGCAATTTACGTGCCACTGTAACATGCTTTGTATACAATAGCTTACAAGCCACAAAAAGCACGTTTCGCCCCCTATTCGCCAACGATTAAGCGGCACGACTGGCGATCCGGCCTGCCCTCGGAACCACGCGAGAGTGAGATCGGAGGAGCGAGCGTTGCCGCCAGCGGCCCCGCCGATGTGAGAGCGGTGCTCATACCCGAAATTTCGCGAAGTCGCCGATGTGCTTGCAAATTCGCTTGTAGACCGCGTCCGCGCCAATCTTCCCCGACGCGAGTTTGTAAAGTCCGTCGACCGCTTCTTGCAGAGCAGTAACGGCATGTAAACGGGCTTCTGAGTTTCGATCATGACCAGGAAGTTTGTTGACTGGGACTACTCCGACTTCTGTACCACCGTCTGGAGATGGTTTAGTTTTTGCTCCTCTCTTTCCACGTGCGTCGCTTGTAAACGTATATTGTTTTGTCATTTTGTTTCCTCCTCTTGCGCCGTTCGTCGCCGCGCTCGCGTTTTGAATTCAAAAACTTTTATTGCGCACCCGCCGATTTTTGCAGCGACTGTTCCGCTTCGTTCACTGCCGCCATATCTTCGGTGCTACCGCCTTTGTCGGGATGGTGTTTTACCGCCAGCACACGACGCCCTTCCTTAATAATGTCTCGCTTGAACTGTTGAACTTTTTCCTTATCCGCCGCGCTCTGTTTGGCTCGGGCGGTCTGTGCTGTTTTCGCCTGCCGTATTCTTTCGCTAAGGTCTTTGAAGAATTCAAATTGTTCGTCCGTTAGTTCCTCTGCATCGCTTGCTTTCTTTATTTCTTTTCTAGCCTCAGCCGTCATCGCCTTCAATTTATTTTTCACTTCGGACTGAAGTAACTCGTAGACCTCCCATTTGTCATCAGTGCTCATACGGGCGGTTAGGTCGTCGATTGCCTTCAAGATTTCCTGCACGGCTTCAACGGGCGAACTCTCCCCATTTTTTGTGGGGGCGGCATCTGCTGGCTTCTCACTGGCGGGCGGCATCGTCTCTTCGACTGGATTTTCCTGCCATTTTAACGGAGGTTGATAGCGTACTTGTACGTTGGGTCGTAGCAACCAAAGTTTTCGCGAAGCGAGTTCGATATCCTTCTTAAGTTTCTTTCGAGTCTCTTCGGCGGAATATATTTTGCCGCCGCTATTGCATTCGACTCCCAACTCTTCGGCATTCTCAACGAAGGCTCGATAAACATTGGCATTATCCTTGAGAATTTGAAGACAAGCTTCCTTCGTCCAAGCGAATCCTGCGGGTATTTGTAGAACAGCAGGTTCGCCTATGTGCTTCCGAGACACCTCATGCATCAAACCTTCATACATCCGCCGATATTCAACAATGTCTGAGTTGTCTAGCAAAGCGTAGACATTTTGATGGTGCGCCAGAACATGCAATAGCAAACTTTGTCCGATTTCTACGTTCCAATCTTGGGCAATTAGACGAACGATTCGGCAATCGTTTTTATTTTGTTGCAGTAAGATGAAGCCTTCAAGGTGACCCCATACAACATCCGTACGTGAAAACCGATATACAGTGCCGCACCCCCGAAGCCCTCCGCAGTCTTTGCCATGAGGGTGTATATTGCCTAAATCGCTTTGATAATAGCTCTGGATGCCAGCCGTGCAGACTCCTTCGATAGGTTCGTGTTCTCGAACGCGGTGGAGTTTCAGCAAAAGTTCCGAAGCGAATTTTTGTTCGCAAATCAAACACATAGTCTCGTGTGTCTTTACAGCGTGTTCGTCTCGTTCTCGTTCGGATTGAAAAAACTGGGAACAGAATCGACAATGTCTCGTGCGTTTTATTTCTGTACTCAATGCTCGCAACGATAAATCGCCCCGACGTATAGATTCCCACTCTTCGGGACTAGCGAACTGCCGAGTGTGCTTCCCTTCACCGATGTAGCGACCACTAACCCCGCCGAGCGCTCCTAGCAGGTCTCTCACCTGACCTTCAGGAACTAGTTCCTTAAGGTTGGTACCCGCAGTTCGTCGCGCTGTCGCATCTGCTTTCAGTTTTGCGATTAAATCCTCGGCATCGAGTAAAACAGCCGTAACCTGGCTGGCGTTTAAATGGCGACGGGACATATTCGTAGACAGAACCCAAGATATTGGGTCGACTTCGCCTTCGAGGTTTACAAACTCTGGAACAACATCCGCTTTGTCGCAAGCCTTGAGGCGATTGCGACCGTCCAAAACTTTATCCTTATAAAGGACGACGGGGACCCGCAGCCCGTTCACCCTGATATCCTCCACCATGCGCTGAAAATCTTCCTGAGAAGACATCGGCATAATGTTGGCGGCGGGATGCCAATTTTCTGGTTCGAGATACTTACGCCATGCAGTCTTACGCACTGCAGACTGCGCCCGCATCATTTGCAATTCTTCTGGGTGCTTTAGCAGCCGATGGCGCTGCCTTTCTTTTTTCGTGGCGAACGAAGAATCACACAATCCGCACGGATATGCCCTGATGAGAGTTTGGGGGTCTGCGGTCATAGGTGGGTTTCGCAGTTGGGTGCACCCTTACAGGCATTGCGCCTTTATCGGTAGTCCAACTTCAATTTGATGGTTAGCCAGTACGGGAGAGGGCGTTAGCCCTACGCAGCACAGCGGTCTAACCTAGCGGTGTCCTTTCCTGTCCCGTGGTCGGGACCGACGATCTAAAATACAGCCTAACACAATCTTAAATTTTTGTCAAGCATAATCCTTGTCGAATCATAGGTTTAGTGGGGTGGGCGAATGTATAGCGAAAGAACAGTGTTGCTGATTTCATTGAAAATGTAGGACTTAGTTTCTCGGGTTTTCATTCTCAAACACCCTAAAATTTTTGCCGGGAGACTCGCAAAGGATCGCCCAGGCAAACCCTGCTTCTCGGCCAAATCAGCCGACAAGCAGATCGTAATACCTACCTGCGGCGCAGGGGGGTATTTCAGTAAAAGGTAGTCATCTCAAACATGAGCACGGTTCTTGTAATAGCTGCCAAGGCGTTTCTTGAGAAGAACCAAGAGTCTTGTAAGGCAGTGGATGCGGCGCATCCAGCACCTTCTAATCCTTCCGAGGTTGGATGCCGCGCGTCCTACCTCAAGTCATTGAGGATGCCCGCGCATCCGAAATTAACCCACCGGACCCAGACACGCGCCTTGATAGGTCGGATGCGCGCGTAATCGAAGTCGGATGCTTGACACCTGCACATGCACATGGTAAGGTGTAAGAATGAAGGATACGCGGTTAGTCGTGCTGGTCGAAGCTAAACAAATGAAGGCGTTGCGATCCGCGTCCAAGAAAGAGAAAAGTTCGATAGGCGAACTCGTACGACAGGCCATTGAGATGCGTTTGAAGGCGGCGAAGTAATGGACCCTGTTCAGCAAAAACTGAAGGCGCTCGGTCTCGACATGACGCGCCAGAACTATTTGCACTTGGCATTTTTCGGAAACCCGCCAGTCGATCTTGACGCTGAAGTCGAGGCGGATTTGCCGGAAGAGTTTCAAATCGAGGAGGAGTGAAGTACTTCGGTACTCTTTGCGGTAGAAGTAGCTTGTGGTAGCTTTCAAATTCACAGAAGGGAGCTTTGCATCAAGAGAAGGGGTGCCGAAAGGCATCTCCACCAACCGACGATAGCGCCTCTGAGCGTTAACGCACGGTGGTTCCAGGATGCGCCCGGAAACGGGAAACCTGCCTTGCAGCAAGAATCAAATGGAAAATCAAGGTGGCACACCTGTGTCTCAGGTGGACTTCCTCTTGGAAGACCACGGCTCGATTCTTTTTCTCCATCCACAAAACAAAAACGCCGAGGACTGGATAAACGCTTACGTCAGTCAAGAGGGCTATCAACCTAATTGGCCTTCCGTTCTGATGGAGAGGCGTTACGCCCAGGCTCTCGTAGAAGGCGTGCAGAGCGAGGGCTTCACCGTTGCGTCCGGCATCGCGCTCAGACAGGCGGTGCGCCAATGAAAATGATCCCTAGTGAACAACGGCGGCTAGAACGAGAGGCCGAGAAGCTGATCCGTGAAGGCCGAATGCCTGGATTGGCTGAACTACTCACGGTGATCGGTGAGACGCGCCGGAAATATCGTCCAAAGATCTTAGCGGCTCGCAAAGGCAAGGCGAGCCAATGAACGAGCGAAAGCGCCAGCAACGCCGTCAGCAATTTCGGAAGTTTGATGCCTGGTTGGAACGATTGTTTCAAGAACACAGATTTATCTTCTACCTACTGTCCATCGGAATCTGTGTCGTGATTCTCGGTATGGCGGTCCTGTTGAAGGAATTCCTGAAGTGGGTCATGCGATGACGGAACACTCGTGAATAAGACCAGGGACAACTCGGCTTCTATTGTCAAATTCCCGAAATCATTTGACGTAGACGCGCACATCCTCGCCTACTGGTTGCTGTTCTGCCGCGCTGGCCGCAAGACAGCACCGGGTGAGCGAGTCGATTCTCGGCGAGACCGGCACCGGGCCGGTCATCAAGCCCAAGTGAGTGACTTTAGGGCTTTGGTTCAGGTTGGACCTCAGATTTGTCAACCGCAACTACTTCCTCCACTGATTGAACGACCAACTCGGCGTCATACATTCCCATGTGCCCGAAGCCTTTTCCCTCAATTGACGAGGATCGTTTTGAATGGGCTGCGTGGATACTTTTCGAGACGCCGTCGATTCGGCCAATGAAAGTAGCAGTCACGCGATAAACAGTGCAGTTGGGCGGAGAGGGTGGCGGAGGATCCTCGGCGCAAGATTTTCCTTTGGCCGACAGCTCCAGGTAATGCTCCAATTCCTGAAAGTGTGAGTCTCTGATGAGCTGTACGGATATCGGTGCAATCGCTCTTCCCTTCGAATCCTTACCACCTGGAGTTCCTTGCCCTTTGACCATCGCAACCAATCCGGGAGGACCGGAGCGGTCTCCAAGCGCAAACCAAATTCCATGATCGGAACAGTGCTCGTCCAGCAGAACTGAGTATTCAGAACTAATCTCGACGTAACCTCGTACTTTAGCAAGGTTGTTGTTGTACCTAGAGGGGTCATCTAGAATCTTGCATACTGTTGTTTCAATCAGCTTATGGGACGCGGCTGTTTGTGCAAGCGCCGCCGGGCACAAGCTTAGGACCATCAAGACGGAAGCTTTCAAAGTGCTCATTCTTTGCATCCCTCTTAGTAATTGGACACCGAAAACGACCGAAGGTGCCTGGCTGTGACCACATCAGCATCCAAAGAAAACGTTGCCCACCACCAGCCTGAGATCAAGACCGGGTGCAACGGCTAATTGCAGTTTTCCCTCAGTTTTCTCCCCCAGGATGCAGAGGCGCGATCGTTGTTCTCCTGCGTGTCAGCCAACGAAATGCTGTGATTTCCCCATACGGCCTGCAACATTTGGATATCCGACTTCGCTTGGGGCCCCATGTGGAAAGTTTCGTGGACGAAGGTGACCGCAAGTCCCTGGTCTGTTTGGGCTGCTCCGTCAGCATAAATGGTACCTTGATAGGTACCTTGTATTGTCGAAGCATTCGCGGTGCCAGTAGTAGGCCCGACAAACGCCGTAAAAGTTGCCTGATCCAAACGACTAGCTATTTGCTGGGCGGTCTGTGGTCCACCATACAAGAAGGTCAGAAGGCTCTCGATGAAGGTTCTACACTTTTGATTGAACAAAATCTTGTAACGAGCGAGACCTTTCACTCTAGCAAACCTATCGACGTTTTCGGCGTTACCTCCGCCCTCTTGTAGGTAAAGCCCATAGATCGGAGTCGATGACAAGAGTTGGATTTCACCTTCGCTGGCGAATTGTGCTAATTCGGCAGAAGTAAAATCCTCAAACCGAAAATTAGCATTGTCCGCGTGGTAGAGATTGGCAGTGCCGACCTGCATTGTAAAAAGGTCGAATTCGTTCCACATTGATCCGAACATAGAAGCACCCATGGTGTGCATCAGGGCGTACAACTGCGGAGCGACGAAGCGGCCAGAAGGATCAGTAAAATTAACGGGGTCATTAGCGGCATAAGAGTAGCGGTTAAGCGACTGTGGATTCGCGGTCGATCCTGATAGTGGATCGGGTGAGGCAAAGCGGCCCAAACGGTTTACGTCGTAACGAGCCAAGGCGTAATCGTTCCCGGACTCTGCGTCCCGTTCATACGTCGTGAATTTGAATTTCGTTGGTGTACCTGTTTCGTACCAACTCTCACCGAAGGAAAAATGTCCCCGCTGAGCAAGGATGTTCCCGGCTGAATCAGTCAGAACTCGGGCGGAAAGATGATCTGCATGATAGTAGATCGTAGAACCGCCCTCGACCTTGGCAAGCATGAGACCGCCTGAATAGACATACTCCCGACTTGGTGATGTCACACCTGCTCCGTTGTCGTATTCGGCGATTACTTTGCTGCCCGAAAAGACGTATGTCGTCGTCGTTCCACCTGAAACTTTCGCAACACGAAGGCCCTTGCCGTCGTAGGTGTAAGTACCCGAACCGCCACCTCCCGTGGCGCTGACTATGCGGTTCACGGCGTCGTAGACCATCGTGTTGCTGCCGTCGTTGGTCATGTTCCCAGCCGCATCGTATGCATAGCCGCCGGAATTGATGTGATTCGTGGTTGCATCTACAGCCACCGAATTGAAAGGCATTCCGCTACCAGCGGTCGGAATCTCTCCAGTGCGGTTCCCGTATCTGTCGTACTCCATGGACAAACCCCACTTGGGATAATTTGTCGAGCCCATCGTTCCCGCTGTGGAAAGGCGCGCTAGTGCATCATACGTATAGTTGATGCTGCGACCGGTATCGATATTATCCGTGATGCCGGAAATCTGACCGTTGTTGCTTCCAGCCGGACCGTATGCGTAGGTTAGATTGAAGAGTGCAGAGCCGCCTTTCATGTAGCTCAGCGATGTCATCTGCAAGCGATCTGGAGAATATCCGATCCCGGTCACGACGCCATTGCCATAGTTGAAACCGGTCACTTGGGACGCAGTGTTGTAACCGAACGCTGTCGCATAGGGGCTTGCGGCCGTAGAGCAACCGCTTGTGGACGGAGCGATCTCGCAAAGCCGACCGATGGCATCAAAGCTCTGCTGCACGACACGGCCAGAAGGATAGGTAATCTGAGTCATTTCACCGGCAAGATTGTAGGCATAGAGGAGTGTGTATGTAGTGCCGCTGATTACCTTTTGGAGTTGCGTGACCTGTCCGAGGTTGTTGTAACCGTAAGTCTCTGAGCCGACTCCATCGGTCATCGTAAGCAAGCGTCCGTTGTTGTTCTGGCTAGAATTTGTGCCATAACCGAGCGTTACAGGAGGAGTGGCAGGCACTCCCGTGCTTCCGACGTTGTAGCTCGTTTGATAAAGGCGATTGAGCCCATCATAGCTGTAATTCGTCACAACACCTCGCGCGTCGGTCTTGTATAGGAGGTTGTCGAAAGAGTCGTAGCCATTTGATTGGCACGCGCCGCCTGAGACCGTACCAAAACAGAGGGTGCCAGCTTCTGGTGTGGAGGCGCTCGTCAAACGACCGAGCGCATCATAGAGATACGTTCGAGTTTGTGCGCCCTGCGTAACGCTGGTCAACGAGTCCAGAACAGTATAATTATACGCAGTGATAGCTGGCGTTGAGAGTGAAAGGGTTGGATCGCTGCCACCAGTCAAGGTTGCGCCGGATGGCGCTGTTTGAAACGAAGGCTGCGAGAATGTGCCTGGCTGGTTTGTCGCAGAACCCGCTGCCAAGGTGATGCTGTTCGCCGCCGAGCCGGTCATGACAGAAGTCAGATTTACGGTGGAGTTTGTGGCTGTGGCAGCAACGGTCGAGCCTGTTAAGGCGCTAGCTAGTGCACTAGCTATGCTTGACGGAGTGCTACCCTGACCATAGCTGACCGTGGTTGGAGCGCCGCCTCCCACGGTGATCCAGACCGTTCCTGAGTCGTACTGTGTTGCAGTCCCGTCCGTACCTCCGGCCATTGCAGAGCCCGATGGAGATGCGGCGAACGACGGTGGATTGAATAGTGAGGAATTATTCGATTGAGAGGACGCGGAAAGCGAATAGTTCGTCGCAGCGCCCGTCGTCTTGCTGGTCAGACTGATAACATTTCCGCTCGCCGATGCGTTCACGAGCGAACTGGAGGCTAGAGCGCTGGCTAACTGCGAAGCAATGGCGGAAGTTGTACTCGCGCTGTTGTAAGACACAGATGTTGGAGAACCGCCGTTCACCGCAATCGAAACAGTTCCGCTGTCATACGCGATCTGGGCATTATTGCCGCCTGTTAACGCAGAGCCGGACGGAGTAGCCGTGAAGGATTGACCAGTGGGGAAATCAGTGGGATCGCTTGTTGCTGCAGAGGCAGATAAAGAGTAGTTCGTTTGAGAACCAGTTTGCCTGGCGGTTATCGTCACTGTTGCACTTGAGGCTGAGGCGGACACTAGTGAGTTGATGTTGGTATTCGCATTGATTGCATTAGCCAAGGCGCTGGCGATTGTAGATGGAGTGTCGCCCCCGCCATACGGAACCGAGGTGGATACCGCATTGACGGTTATGGAGACAGAACCAGTGTCATAGATTCTTACATTACAAATGTGCGGTGGACACTCGTTTATTACTTTGCTGCGTTCCGCGCCGCTAATCGTGACAGTACCTGCGCCCGAAGTAGCCGGAGCAGTCTGAGCACTCTTTTCCGAACCGCTAATTGAAACTGAACCGGCACTCGCCGTAGCCGGAGTTCCTCCGATGGTCTGCAACGTCCCCGAAATGCTCACACTCCCCGTCGCTGGAGTAGGCGACGCACCCGACGCGATCCCCGGCTCGTCTACTTCGATCATTCTGCCGACAGCGTCCGATTTTGATGCACGTTGCTTTCCGGCTGGGTCCGTAACAGTGGTAGTTGTCGTAGCGTAAGAATAGGTCGCTTGGTTCCCGTCCGGCAGACTGGTATTGGAGGGGCGACCGAGAGCATCAAACTGAGTTGTCGTCCAGTATTGAGCGGAGCCCGTGTACGGATTGCTAGTTTTGTAGGCTCGCCCGAGCAGGTCGTACTGCCTGCGAACGATGGAGACAACACTATTTGCACCATCCTCGATGGTTGATGTAATTGCGCGACCAAGGCCATCAGCAGCGCTGATCTGTTGCAGTGCTTTTGACGAATCAATCGGCGTCCTCGACGTGATGGTGAATTGTGAATCGTCGAAAGTGTTCGTAAGGGTTGTTCCATCGGGCCGCTGCAAGCTGGTCAATCGGCGCGAGAGATCGTAGTAATAATGAGCCACCTGGCCGTTCTCATCGGTGCTCGTAGTGACCTGACCCGTGTACGTATTGTACGTGGCGCTCGTGGTTAGTTGCGTGGGCGAAGAACCCCGAATAACGGAATCAGGCTGGGAGTATTGTGTTGTTGCGGAGTACGTCCACGCTTTGTTTTGGCAACAATTCAACTGCGCAGTGAGCAGATTGCCGAAGACATCGTAGGTAAAGCTTTTGCCGATGCCATTTGCTGGAGTCGCGGGCGTGAGGTAGGTAGTGACCGACGTGGGATTTCCTCGATAATTCATGCCGCAGCCGTAGTTGGTGTCATCGTGCTGGAGAACGCCTGTAGGACAATTGGCAAGCGCCGTTCCGTCGTAGGCAACGTCCTGTCGATACTGAGTCGCGCCGTTCCGATCCTGAATGATCTTTGATGTCACCAGGTTGATGATGTTGCGGCTCGTGTAGTTCGTTGAGTTTTGGTAGCTTAATGTGGTTGTCCGCATTAACCCCCCGTGAGGGGCAGCACCAAAGTCATATTCCGAGACCGAACCGAGCAAGCCATTGGAATCGAATGTGGTGTCGGTCTCCGATTGCGTCGAACCATCCTCAAGGATCGTCACCTTTGTCGCCGGAGTTTTATTCGCGGCCCATGTCGTGTTAATTGTCCGGAGCGGACTCCCAGAGCCAGGAGAGTTCGCATAGATTTTTCGGGCGACTTCCTGGCCCGACGTATTGAATGTGTAAACGGTATCGTTGGCGTTCGCAGTGTCGGCAAGCTGAGGCGTCGTCACTGTCGTCGTCAAATTGGACGTGTTGCGCACAAAGTTCCATGTAGCCGTGCTCGTCCCATCGCTGACCACACGATTCATTCCAAGGGTCGTTCCGTCCGAACAGCTAATGCCGCCATTCGCACCGGTGTAGTCGTATTCAAAATAGCCACCGGTTGGCAGTGTGGCTCGCTGCAATCGACCGGTGTAATATCCAGAATTCCCCGGCGACGCTTCGTAAGTGAAAATATACTTCTGACCATTGGGGAAATCGATTTCATAGGGAAGTGCCATACTCCCGGTGTATTCAACGACCGAACATCCAAAGGCGGTCTTGATGTTGTAGGTTTGAGTTTTAGCCTGGATGGTTTGCCATGTCCCATTGGTGTCTTGGTACTGGAAATCAATCTCGTTGGTCAAAGTTACTTCTTTCAGAATCACTTGACCGGTCGTATCAGTGAGGTCCATCTCGCCGGAAACGGGAATTGAAGTAGAAATGTAGTTGCCATTGGCATCTTTAATCGTGCCGTCGGTTGTAATTTTCGCTCCACTAGGGCTATAGACGATTGGCTGGGTCAGATTCGTAGCGTCGATCCAGAAACCACTGGCGTCCGTCGCATAGCCTGTGCGACTCCCTGAATTGCAGTTTGCACCAAGGGTAACGTAAATCCCAAACGGATGAACCGTACCGTTAGATTCGGTATACGAATAATTTGAATAGATGTCTTCTCGGGTCCCGAGGTAGCAGTCCATGTCCCACGTGAAAGAGTAGCTGGTCTGGCCCGTTAGGGATTTATAGTTCCATCCCGAGCCCAATAGCTGCCAAGTCCAGGTAGAACCACTGCCATTGAGGACCCAAATTAAGGAGTTGTAGGTTATTGCAAATGAATAAGGCATTCCTCGTCCTGGGTTGGACACAATCGGGATCGAGAACCCAACATTTAGGTTTTGATGGTTGATGGCGTCGAAGCTGCTGGATTCAAGCGAGCCGAATTGAGGAAGGCCAGTTTGCTGTGTTTGTCCATACGCGGAAGCGGCTGAGACTGAGAGCGCTACCAAAGTGAGCAGGGTTGTTTTCTTCATGGAATTCGCCCTCATCAATCGACCTGGAAGTCAGCGTCAGTCAAGCCCGTGTTCAGGGCAACAGAACCAATCTGGATGCTCGCCCAAGGGGTACCGTTTACAGAGATTTCGATGTGACGGGGACAAGACACGCCGTTTTCCAAAATGTAGTCCGTATAACGCGCCACAAACGGGATGGAATAATCAGCTGGGCCAATACCGCTGTACCTTCGCCAGGAAATTTGGGTGACGAGTCCGGACGAAGAGTCCACCCAGACTTCGCGGCGAGTCAAACGCGAGAAGTTCTGAGAATCCGGCAAAGACCGAAACGTATCTGTGAGGACGAAGTGGTAGGTTTGCGAACCATCGAGGGTTTCTATGCCCAGATTCTCAATAGCCACATCGAGATTGGAGATCATACTGGCGAGCACGGGTGCAGGGAAAATCGCTGACTGTGAGGCGAGGGTGTCCGGGCCGTTCAACTTGCGCGGAGTTGCCGAAGTTCTGGAAATCGCCCGTCCTTTGGAGTACGTGACCGTAACCGACCCATCGCTAAACTGGAACTCCTCGCTCGTCTGGCTTTGGCCCCGAATGCGGATTCGGACGTTTCCATTTCGTGTGGCTGATCCTTCCGTAGTGACCACAGAGCCGGTAGCACTGACATCCTTAGGGCTTCCCATTTTCAGGAGGGATTGCTGAAGCACGACAAGGGCCTGAGGATCACGGGATAAAGGCGTGGTAGTATTCAGCGGAAACGATTGAAAGAAAGCAAAAACTAACCAACTAAGGACTGAAGCCACTCGCATACAATCCTCCGGGCGCATGGAATTCCAGGAGACCGTTCAAAAATCGCGGCCCGCCAGTCGAACTGGCAGGATGGCCGCGGATTCTAGGGGGTACTTCTTGAACACGTCAATCAGGTGTTCACCCTAAACCTCAGGCAAAAAGGAAGCGAAGTGTAACCGGAGAAAGGACAGGAACTCTTTTGCTTGCTATAGCAAGCAAAGCGACTATCCGGTGGTTCGCATGTCGATTGCTTCATGGATTTGCACGGGGTGCGCGTACTGGGCTGCCGATGGCCTGGCTTGAACGGGTAAACAAATTGTGGATGACAAGACAGCGTGAAAAAGCTGAGACCCGGTGATACGGTTCGAGTCGTCGGCTCGCGTGGCACGGCGAAAATCCGTGCGATCCTGACCAGCATGCACGGCGCACTACTGGAAACACAGATCGATGGCTTCCGGCGCTGGAATCTGGACGAGCTACGATTGGTGAAGCGAGGCAAGCCCGTGGGCGAACCTAAGAATTGAATCTCGTCAGGCTGCGGCGACTATTGT
>Ga0137359_10000643_pt1 | contig 26330 bp, 31 predicted proteins | sample Mad1_40_16metaG_FD_108281 | JGI IMG/M metagenome (GOLD analysis project Ga0137359, IMG submission 108281) | Vadose zone soil microbial communities from Angelo Coast Range Reserve, California, USA - Mad1_40_16 metaG | ecosystem: Environmental > Terrestrial > Soil > Vadose zone | place: USA... | reverse complement strand
GGTTTGAAGTCCGACGCATCTTGAAGGCGTTCGTCGATGCGCAGTGGCTCGCCGATTTCGATCAGCGCCTTGCTGCATATCAATCCCATTCGTCGAGCGAACAGGCGGCTGTCGAATGAATGAGATGCTTGCGAGTATGCCCGTCGCAAATGTCGAAGCCTCGGCGCCCTGCGCTCCCCCGCAAGCCGGGGAGGGCAGAGGGGGGGCCGCCCGCGCCGGGATGCGGCTTCACCGCTGCGAATTCTTCAATTGGGGAACCTTTCACGGGCGGGTTTGGGGTCTTGACCTCAACGGCGACAACACGCTGTTGACCGGGGACATCGGATCGGGGAAATCGACCCTTGTCGACGCCATCACCACGCTTCTGGTGCCGGCTCAGAAGATTTCCTACAACAAAGCTGCCGGCGCGGATGCCAAGGAACGAGACCTGAAGTCGTACGTTCTCGGGCACTATAAATCGGAACGCGGCGAATCGGGGTTCGTTGCCAAACCGGTGGCGCTGCGCGATCTCAACACCTATTCGGTCATCCTGGGCAGGTTCCGCAACGACGGCTTCCAACAGGAAGTCACGCTCGCACAAGTGTTCTCCTTTAAGGATACGCACGGACAGCCGACCCGATTCTACGTTGTTGCGGATACGCCTCTCGCCATATCGGAACACTTCAGCGGATTCGGATCGGACATCAACGCCCTGAAGAAAAAACTGCGGTCGATGCCGCGCGTCGAGGTGCATGAAACCTTTCCGCCCTACAGTGCCTCGTTCCGCCGGCGCTTCGGCATCGAAAACGAGCAGGCGCTCGATCTCTTCCATCAAACAGTGTCCATGAAATCGGTGGGCAATCTTACCGATTTCGTGCGCCAGCATATGCTCGAAGCGTTTCCGGTCGAGGCGCGGATCGATGCTTTGATGGCGCATTTCGACAACCTCAACCGTGCGCACGAATCGGTCCTGAAGGCCAAGGCGCAAATCGTGCGCCTCACGCCTTTGATCGCCGATTGCGATCAGCACGCGGCGCTCATGGAAGAGGCAATCGCCATGCGCGGCTGCCGGGAGGCGCTGCGCGCCTTCTTTGCCGGCATGAAGGGGGGGCTGCTCGAAAGGCGTTGCGAGAGCCTCGGATTGGAGCTCAACCGGCTTTCCGAGCGGATTGTGGGGCTCGACGACAAGGAGAGCAGTCAGCGCCATCAGCGTGATGAAATCAAACGCGCGATCGCAGAAAACGGCGGCGACCGTATCGAGAGCCTGAAAAGGGAGATCGCCGGACGGGAACGACTTAAGGTCGAACGCATGGGGCGCGCCGAACAATACGCCGGATTCGCCCGCGACGCCGGGCTGCCCGACGTCTTGGACGCAGATGCCTTCGCGACCAATCGTGTCACGATCGCGGCGGAGAGCGAAGCCATCCAGGTCAGGAAGGATGAGACGCAGAATGCCATCACGGACGAATCCGTCGCGCTCCAACAGCTACGCGCGCAGCACGCCGAAATCGACCGAGAAATTACGTCCCTGAAACAGCGCCGTTCGAACATCCCGACCAACATGCTTGCGATTCGCGAGAGCCTGTGCCGGGAATTGAACGTCGACGAAGAACGATTTCCTTTCGCCGGCGAATTGATACAGGTGCGGGAGGAGGAGGCCGCGTGGGAAGGAGCGATCGAACGGGTCCTGCACAATTACGCTCTGTCGCTCTTGGTTCCGGACGAAGACTATTCGCGGGTTGCCGAGTGGGTGGAGCGCACCCACCTCGGCGGCCGGCTGGTTTACTACCGGGTGAGGGCGCGCCATACGGCGCGCCCGTCCGATCTGCATGCGAGATCGCTGGTGCTCAAGCTTGCGATCCGCCCCGATTCTCCATTTTACGCTTGGCTTGATGCCGATCTGGCGCGTCGTTTCGATTATGCCTGCTGCGACACGATCGACAGCTTCCGACGGGAAGACACGGCGCTGACCCGGGCAGGCCAGATCAAGTCCCGTGGCGAGCGCCACGAGAAGGATGACCGACATAGGCTTAACGACCGCACCCGCTATGTGCTCGGATGGTCGAACGAGCCCAAGATTGCCGCTCTCACGGAAGAGGCGCATTCGCTCGAAGCGCGCATTTCCGCGTGCGGGGCGAACCTGGCAAAGCTGCAGGGCGCCCAGATCGCGCTCGACCGTCGGCTCGGAACGCTGCAGCGCTTGTCCGTGTTCGAGAGCTTCCGCGACCTCGATTGGAAACCCCTGGCCATCGACATCGACGCACTTGAGGGGGAGAAACGGCAACTCGAGCAAGGTTCCGATGTTCTTCGCACGCTTCAGGCGCAACTTACCGAGGTGGAGCAGGCCATCGCGGAGACGAAGGCGGAGCTCGCAAAGGCGAACGAAGACAAGGCGAGGCTGAGCGAGCGCGCCGAAATGGCCCGCCGTCAATTGGACGAATGCAGGACGCTTCTCTCGGCGTCTGACGCCGATGCCAACGCGCGCTATTTCTCCCGGCTGGAAGCGATGCTGAGTGAGAGCGACCGGCGCCTGACGGTCGAATCCTGTGACGGCCGGGAGCGCGAAATGCGCGATCGCCTCCAGGACCAGATCGATAGGGAGGATCACAAGATCCAACGGCTGCAACAAAAGATCGTGGCCGGAATGACCACGTATAACGGCCTCTATCCCTCCGAAACCCGCGAGGTGGACGCTTCGCTCGAAGCAACTCCCGACTACCGGAAAATGCTGAACGATCTCGAAGCCGACGGTCTTCCGAGGTTCGAGGCGCGGTTCAAGGAGCTGCTCAACGAAAATACGATCCGGGAAATCGCCAACTTTCAGTCGCAGCTGCATCTGGAGCGTCAATCGATCCGGGAGCGGATCGAAAAGATCAATCAATCGCTGCACGAGATCGATTACAACCCCGGCCGCTTCATCGTGCTGGAGGACGACCACAACGGCGATCCGGAGATTCGCGATTTCCAGCAGGATCTGCGCTCCTGCACCGAAGGAACGCTGACCGGGTCGGAGGATATCCTGTATTCCGAGGCCAAGTTCCTCCAGGTCAAGGCGATCATCGAACGCTTCCGCGGCCGCGAAGGCATGACGGACCTGGACAAACGATGGACCCGCAAGGTCACGGACGTGCGCAACTGGTTCGCGTTCTCGGCCTCGGAGCGCTGGCGTGAAGACGACAGCGAGCACGAGCACTACACCGACTCCGGGGGAAAATCCGGCGGCCAGAAGGAGAAGCTCGCCTACACGGTATTGGCCGCAAGCCTTGCCTATCAATTCGGCCTGGAGTGGGGAGAGACGCGGTCACGGTCGTTTCGCTTCGTGCTGATTGACGAAGCGTTCGGGCGCGGGTCGGATGAGTCCACGCGTTACGGACTGGAGCTGTTCAAGCGGCTCAGCCTGCAGCTCCTTATCGTCACTCCTTTGCAGAAGATCCACGTCATCGAGCCCTTCGTCGCCGCGGTGGGCTTTGTCCACAACGATGAAGGCAGCCGGTCCATGCTGCGTAACCTGACGATCGAGGAATATCGCGCCGAGCGCCTGTCGCGGGCCGGCTGATGGCGCCGGCTGAATACGATGGCTGATGCAACGTCGTGGACTACGCCGAGCGATTTGCGCAAGCAGGTGCTGCGCATGTGGGAGCGCGGCAAAATCCTTGCCGCCGGCATCACCGGCGAAACGCTGTTTCCACTGAATCTTTCGATGCGTCGCCCTGAGGCACAGGCGATAGGCCATTCGTTCGAGGCGGTGCGCAGATGGATTCGCGAGCTGGAGGAGAACAGCCGCTCTTGCAAGGGTTTCGGCTACGAAATCGAGTGGGCCGACATCAATCATCGCCAGTTGGGTCGCAACAGAATTCCCAGCCGCGTAACGGTTCCGACTGAATCTGACGCGCTGCGGCTCATAGACATGGAAAGGGAAGGGCGGCGGTTCAGAACGCTGGCGCAAATCACGACCGAGAAGCTTCCGGTACTTGCGCAATGGCTTTCACGGCGGCCGTTGGTAGTGCTTGAGCACGCGCAGGATTGGCCGCGAATCCTCGATGTGCTCGCGTGGTTCCGCGATCACCCGCGGTCGAATCTTTATCTGCGCCAGGTCGACATACCGGGCGTCGATACGAAGTTTGTGGAAGGCCGGAAGGCGTTGTTCTCCGAACTGCTCGACATCGTGCTGCAGCGAAATCCGCTGGACGAAGCCGTCGCTCAAACGTTCGAGCAACGATACGGATTGCGAACCAAGCCGCCGGTCATCCGGTTCCGGGTGCTCGACAGCCGCATCGCGATCGCCGGCCTGTCCGACCTCACAATTCCGGCCAGCGATTTTGCAGCGCTGAATATTGCGGCACGCCATATTTTTATCACTGAAAACGAGGTCAACGGCCTGGCATTTCCCGACTTTGCGGAAGCCATCGTCGTTTTCGGATTGGGCTACGGCGTTGAACTCTTACACCCCGCTTCGTGGATGTCAGGACGACACGTCTACTATTGGGGTGACATCGACACCCATGGTTTCGCCATGCTTGATCGCCTGAGGGTCGGATTCCCGAACGCACGCTCCTTCTTGATGAATCGCGAGACACTGATGGCGCACCGTTCGCTTTGGGGACGCGAGGACGCGCCCTGCCGCGCCGCCCTTTCGCGACTGGAGCAGGACGAACGAGCGCTGTTCGATGATCTGGTTTCTAACCGGCTTGGAGAAAATGTGCGCCTGGAACAGGAGCGCGTTTCCTACGCCTTTTTGGAAAGAAGCTTGAAAACAATCAGCGTCTCACTCCTGTGTGCGTGAACGCATGCATACGGCACCAGCGGGCGGCGCAATCCGGGCTACAAGTCCGTGGCTACCGATCGGACCAAGTACTATCTATAAAGCTGGCTATATCGGAGTGGAACCATGACGGAAGTCGCCCCGCGGCGATGGACGGTCGAGGAGTTCTTTGCCTGGCAGGAAAGGCAGCCCGAGCGCTACGAACTCGTGGACGGCTTTCCCATGCGAATGATGGCTGGTGCCAAGAACGTCCATGACGACATCGTCGTCAACGTGCTGGCGGAGCTGCGCAACCAGCTCCGCGGCGGAGGCTGTCGGCCGTTCACAAGCGACGGAAGCGTTGAGACAAAACCCGGGCAAATCCGCCGTCCCGACGTCGGCGTCGACTGCGGACGCAGGGACCCGAATGCAACGAAGGCGACATCGCCTCGCGCGGTCGTGGAGGTCCTCTCCCCAACCACGCGAGACTTCGACACAATCGGGAAGCTTGACGAATACAAGCTCATCGACAGCTTGGCCTGCATCGTCGTGATCGAACCGAACGCTCCCGAGGTGATCGTCTGGGCCCGCGGCGCGGACCGAAGTTGGCGAAAAGCGATCCGCCAAGGGATGGACCAGGAGATCGACATGCCAGAAGTCGGCGTGACGCTGCCGCTTGCGGAAATTTATGAGGGCGTGGAGTTTCCGGCCCGGCCACGGTTAGTGGCTGAGGAGACGGCTCCTGTGCCGGAGAGTGAGCCAAAAAACGGGTAGGACGGATCCGGCGGGGGATGGCCGCGGCAGCAGAACGATTCGCATAAGACATATTATGGAATATTTTCTATGTTCCCGTACGGGCACATTTTGATCCGGCCAACGCATTTGGCCTTGGAAAATCGCGTGGCCTGGGAAAAATCGCTTGATCACGGGCGCGTGATCGCATCGCCAAACCACCCGTTTCAGCCGGCCGCGCCCTCGAATTCGATTCGCATACCATCATACCCAGGCTCGACATTGGGCGGCAGCTTGGCCCGCAGTTTGGCGTAGTCGAGATCGCTGTGCATGTTGGTGAGGATCGCGCGCTTCGGGCGGATGCGGTCGATCCATCGGAGCGTCAAGTCGAGGTGAAAATGGCTCGGATGCGGCCGGTACCAGAGCGCGTCGACGATCCACAGCTCGATGCCGGTGAGCGCCTTTACGGCAGCCTCGGGCACATCCACCAGGTCAGGCGTGTAGGCCATGGTGCCGAAGCGGAATCCGAGGGCAGCGATGTCGCCGTGGGGGAGCTGGAACGGCATCGCCGAGACGGCGCCGCCCGCGCCCGAGATCGTCACCGACTCGCCCGCGGTCATCGCGTGCCGGGTGAGGTAGGGCGGGTAGCTGCTGCCCGGCGGGGTCACGAAGCAATATCCGAACCGGAGCGACAGGATGCGCCAGGTCGGCTCGTCCGCATACACATCTACCCGCCGCTTATGGGCGATGAACAGCGCCCGCAGGTCGTCGATGCCGTGGATGTGGTCGGCGTGTTCGTGGGTGTAGAGCACACCGTCGAGATGATTGACGGCGGCGTCGAGCAGCTGCTCGCGCAGGTCCGGCGAGGTGTCCACCAGCACATGGGTCCGGCCCCCGTCCGGCGCCGTGCGATCGACCAGGATCGAGCAGCGCCGCCGGCGGTTCTTAGGGTTGCCGGGGTCGCAAGCGCCCCACCCTGTTCCGGGCCGCGGTACGCCGCCGGAAAAGCCGCATCCCAGGAGAGTGACCGCAAAAGTCATGCGGCCGCTGCCCCTACCCTACCCTCCCCCGCAAGCGGGATCGATTTATCCTCTCCCGCTTGCCGAGGAGGAAAGGGAGCCGGCACTTTGTGGAACAGACGAAAGAAATTTTCCGTCGTCTGCCGCGCGATGTCGTCGAACGTGACGCCGCGCGTGGCGGCCAGCGATCTTGCCGTCTCCGTCACATAGGCGGGCTCATTGCGCTTGCCGCGGAACTTGCCGGGGGCGAGATAAGGCGCATCGGTTTCGACCAGGATGCGGTCCGCAGGCAATTCCGCCGCAATGGCGCGTAGTTCGTTCGATTTCTTGAAGGTCAGAACGCCGGTGAACCCGATGTAGAACCCAAGATCGACGGCCCGCAACGCCAGTTCCCGGCCGGCCGTAAAGCAATGCAGCACGGCCGCGAAGCGCCCCTCCCCGCTTTCCTCCTCAAGAATTCGTCCGATATCCGCATCTGCCTCCCGCGCGTGGACAACGAGCGGCAGCCCCGTCGCGCGTGCCGCCGCAATATGACGACGAAAGCCGATTTCCTGGGCATCGCGCGGACTGTAGTCGTAGTGATAGTCGAGCCCGGCCTCGCCGATCGCGACCACCTTGGGGTGCCGCGATCGCTCGACCAACTCCTCGACCGTCACATCAAGCTCCTCATGCGCATAGTGTGGATGCGTTCCGATCGAGCCGTAGACGTTCGGAAATCGCTCGGCGATCGCCAGCAACTTGTCGAACCGGCGCACCCGCGTGGAGATCGACACGACGCGCGCGATATCCGCCGCCGCCGCGCGCTCCACGATCGCCTCGAGGTCGGGAGCGAAATCCGGGAAGTCCAGGTGGCAATGGCTGTCGACCAGGATGCTCATTTCACCGCTCGGGTTCCACATAGCGCGGGAATACGCCTTGGGGCGCGGGCAAAGGCGTGCCGGGCTTGAGTGCATGCGCCTGCGTCAGGGCGGAGAAATTTCGTTCGTGTGCAGGCACTGCCAATTGATCGAGCAGTTTGCTCATGGCGTCGGGCATGAAGGGCTGCACCAGGATGGCGAGATGGCGCAAAACCTCCGCCAGCACATAAAGCACCGTTTCCATCCGCGCCGGATCGGTCTTTCTCAGCGCCCACGGCGCCTGTTCGTCGATATAGCGGTTAGACTCGCCGATCACGAACCACAGGTGGTCGAGCGCCTTGTGAAAGGCCTGGACATCGCACTCTGCGCGCACCTGCCCAAGGAGAGCCTGCGCCTTGGCAAGGAAGGCCTCATCGGCAGCGGTGAAAACGCCGCGGTCCGGCACCTTTGCGGCGCAGTTTTTATTGATCATCGCCAGCGAACGCTGTGCCAGATTGCCGAGGTCGTTCGCCAATTCGCTATTGATGCGGCGGATCAGGGAGGACCGGGAGAAATCGCCGTCATTGCCAAACGGCACCTCACGCAAAAGGAAGTAGCGCATCGGATCGAGGCCATAGGTCTTTATCAGCTCGTAGGGATCAATCACGTTGCCGAGCGATTTCGAAATTTTTTGCCCTTCGTTGGTCCACCAGCCGTGCGCGAAAATCCGCTTCGGCGGCTCCAGACCGGCGGCCATCAGGAATGCCGGCCAATAGACTGCGTGGAAGCGCAAGATGTCTTTGCCGACCATATGGAGATCGGCAGGCCAATAGCGTTGGTAGAGTTGCGACTGCGTGTCCGGATAACCGACGGCGGTGATGTAGTTCGTCAGCGCGTCAAGCCACACGTACATGACGTGCTGTGGCTCGTTCGGCACGGCCACGCCCCAGGTCAGCGCAGTGCGCGAAATCGAAAGATCGCGCATGCCTGACTTCACGAAGCTGATCACCTCGTTGCGACGCGAATGCGGCAGGATGAAATTCGGATTTTCCTCGTAAAGCTTGAGCAACCGGCCGCCCCATTGCGACAACCTGAAGAAAAAGCTCGGCTCCTCGACCCACTCGCACTCGGCCCCTGAGGGGGCGACCTTCCTGCCGTTGGGCGCGTCGGTCAGTTCATCTTCGCCGTAATAAGCCTCATCGCGCACCGCATACCAGCCGGCATATTTGCCGAGGTAGATCTCGCCGCGCTTGATGAGTTCGTTCCATAAGGCCTGGCAAGCCTTCTTGTGGCGCACTTCGGTCGTGCGGATGAAATCGTCATTCGAAAGATTCAGTGCCTTGGCGAGATCGCGAAAAGTCTGCGAAACCTTGTCGGTAAAGGGCTGCGGCTCCATGCCGGCGTCGGCGGCGGCCTTGGCGATCTTCTGGCCATGCTCATCGGTGCCGGTCAGGAAGACGACATCGTAGCCGTCCAACCGCTTGAAACGCGCCAGCACATCGCATGCCAGCGACGTGTAAGCGTGGCCGATATGCGGCACGTCGTTGGCGTAGTAGATGGGGGTGGTGAGGTAATAACGGGGTTTGTCTGCCATTGTCGGAATGCCCGGTCTTGCCTTGGGACCTGCGATCCCGGCGCTAGCGAAACCCGATACGTATCAACCGCGGGACGCCTCGGCAAGAAGACCGAAGATCGTAAAAACGAAGGGCTTGCGTTCGAGATTATAGACCTCCACGTCGCGGGCCGACCGGCTTAGGCGCTCCCACAGGTCGGCCGTGCGCGCAAGCCGCGTGAGGTTGCCGACCTCGGTGTCAAGCCTCCCCGAGAGCCAGTCGCGGACCGCGCTCACAAAGACGTCCAGGAGGCCTCGGTCGCGGTCGAGCTCGTCGCCGAGGGCATGGAGGGCGCGCGGATCGGTCGACGGCAGGGCGCTGAGAAGCGCCGCAACTTTTTTGCGCAAGGCAAGCATCGGCCCTCCGGCCAAGGCGATCGCCTGAGAAACACTGCCCCGGGCCGCTGCGGCCGCGGCCGCGACGGCTGGATCGTCGGCGTCGGCGCCAAGCGCCGTTGAGGCCGCCAGCGCGGCATCGCCCGGCTCCAACGGCCTGAGCGCCAGCCGCCGGCAACGCGACCGGATGGTCGGCAGCAATCGCCCCGGTGCATGGCTCACCAGCAGGAACAAGGACCTTGGCGGCGGTTCCTCCAGCATTTTCAAAAGTGCGTTGGAACCTTCCGGATATTTGAGCTCGTCGGCGCTGTCGACGATGCAGACCCGCCACCCCCCCTCGCCTGCCGTCGAACCGAAAAAAGTCGCGAGCCGCCGCACCTGTTCGACCGTAATGACGGTGCGCATCTTGCCGCTGTCGCCGGGCGTCCGCTCCAGCGCCAACAGGTCGGGATGGGCGTTGACGGCGACGCGCCGCACGGTGCGATGAGTCGGGTCGAGTGCGAGCGTATCGGCATTCGAAGCGCGCGACGGGTCCGGCTCCGCCAGCACGAACCGCGCGATGCGGTAGGCGAGCGTCGCCTTGCCGATACCGGGCTCGCCTCCGATCAGCCAGGCATGAGGGACGCGCCCGGACCGATAGACGGCAAGAAACTCGCGCTCGGCGCCCTCATGGCCAAACAGCACGGTCGTTTCCCGCGGCAGCGGCACATCGTTTTGGTCCTCATCCGCGCCCCGCGTCATCGGGCGATGTCTTCAAGCGTCAATGGCGCAGTTTCGGGATGCAGCCGTTTGCAGACGAGCTGCAAAATCTCGGCTGCAACGCGCTCCGGGGGCCGGTTCGCCTCAATCAGGACACAGCGCTGCTTCTCTTCCACGGCGATTGCGCGAAACCCCGCGTTGAGGGCTTGGTGGTAGGCGAGATCCTCGGTCTCGAACCGGTCAGGGACGGTATCGCCGCGCCGCGCATGCGCGCGTACAAGGCCGATCTCCGCCGGCAGATCGAGAATGAAGGTGAGGTGAGGCTTGGAAGCCCCGACAGTGAGCTTCTCAAGGCCCTTGATGAACGGCAGGTCAACCTTGCCGACGATGCCCTGATAGACCCTCGTGGAATCAAGAAAGCGGTCGCAGATCACCCATTGCCCCGACCGCAGCGCCGGTTTTATCACCGTGTCGAGATGGTCGGCGCGCGCTGCCGCAAACAACAGGGCTTCCGCGTTGGGACCGAGGCGCTTGGCAGCGCCGGACAACAGCACGTGGCGAATGATCTCAGCGCCTGGCGAGCCGCCAGGCTCCCGGGTCAGCACGACACCGATGCCCATGCTGGATAGGCTCTTTTTCAGGAGCGCCGCCTGCGTCGACTTGCCGGCGCCTTCGCCGCCCTCGAATGTGATGAATTTCCCGGCCATCTCGTCCAAGTTTCGTGGTGGTTGTGTTGTAGTTTGTAGCCCGGGTTGAGCGTCAGCGAAACCCGGGACGGCGTTGCCGTGTTGACCGCGCGGTCCCGGATTTCGCTGAGTTTATCATCGGGCCGGCCGAAGGCCGCACCCGGTGGCTCAATCCGGGCTACGGGCGGGCTACAAGCCTGATATCCTCTTCGGCGCCGCCCGAAACAGGCCGATCATCAACTCGGAGGCCGCATCAAAGGCGCGCCGCGGCAGATTTCCCCGCTCGACGTTCTCGGCGGCGAACAAAGGAACTTCTGCCACCGGCCGGTCGCCCCGATAGACATTGAGGTTGCCGATTTGTTGCCCTTGCTTCACCGGAGCGGGCACCGGGCCCGAATAGACGATCTTCGCCGAAACCCGCTCGGCCGCATTTTTGGGCATCAGCACGCTGATGGGCCCCTCGCCTACCAGCGCTACGGAACCAGACGCGCCACCGAACAGCTTGGCATAGCCGACGACTTGCCCCGCTGCGAACAGCGGCTTCGACTCAAAGCCGCGATAACCGAATTCGATGATTTTCTTGGCTTCATCGGCGCGCTCCTTTGCGGTTTTCAGACCGTTGACGACGACGATGAGGCGCGCGCCGTTCTGCATGGTCGAACCGACAAGGCCATAGCCGCCATCCACGGTGAACCCGGTCTTCATGCCGTCAGCGCCGAGATTCATGGTCAGCAGCGGATTGCGGTTCTGCTGGCGGATCTTGTTCCAGGTGAATTCGTGCTCCCCGTAAATGGGGTAGAAGTCCGGGTAGGTGCGGATGATATGGCGAGCGAGCCGCGCGAGCTCCCGCACCGTCACCTTCTGGGCCGGATCGGGCAAGCCGGTCGCGTTGGTGAAGTAGGATCTGGTCAATCGGAGTTCGCGCGCCCGTTCGTTCATCATCGCCACAAAGGCCGGCTCGTTGCCGGCAATGCCCTCGGCGAGCGTAAGGCACGCGTCGTTGCCGGACATGATAATTGCGCCCCGAAGCAGGTCGTCGACGCGAACCCGGGTGTGAATCGGCGCGAACATGCTGGAGGTGTGCGATGGGGCTCCGCCGCGACGCCAGGCGTCCTCGCTCACCATATATTCGTCGTCGATCTTGATGCGTCCCTGCTTGAGGGAATTGAACACGACTTCCGTCGTCATCAGCTTCGCCATGCTGGACGGCGGTGTCGGCACATCGGCGCCCTTCTCGAACAGCACAGTGCCGGTCTCGACATCGAGAAGGATGGCGTAGGGCGCCGTGGTCTGAAAATCATCCTTCTTGGAGCCGACAAGTCCGATGGCGCTGGGCGCCGCCGCGGCGGACGCGGCGAGACCCGCGACTGCGAGCACAACGAAGCCGCGTCGCACCCATGCACGTTTCCCGAGTAATGCAGGCACGGTCGAACTCTCAAAGGTTCCAACGCCGCCCGCGCGGCGCGTTTGATCCAATATCTTTCGTTTCCGGTCGCGTATTTCAATAGCAACCGGGCCGGACGCGGAACAATCACGCAGTTCCTGGGTGATTTGAGCGGGCGCTCGTTCATCGACCGCCGTCGCCCGCCGGCTCGACCCGCGGGTCCCATCTTCCTCGCATAAATTTTGCAAAGGTGATGGATGCGCGGGTCAAGCCCGCGCATGACGACCGAGAATGGATCAAATCGACCGGGAACTGCTGTAGCTTCAATAAAAGCTGCGGACGTTGGTTGCCGGAATCACGAATGGCGGCGCAAGATCGCCATTGTGCATCTCGGAGAGCATCGGCGCATAGGCCGACGCGGCCGGGCGGACCGGCGTCGCGCTGGCGTTCGCGCTCACGGACTTATTACTGCGATCCGTAGCAGACGCACGCGCAAGCTGATGAACCCCGCTTGCGGGCTGAGAGTCTAAAATCGCCTGCTCCTCTCCTAGCGAATAAGGCCGCTCCAGCGGCATCGGCACGTTGCGCGGTATCAAGGGCTTCGTGGCGACTCGCACCAGGGACGGCGCCGGCGCCGGTTCGCCCTCGCGCAACGTCGCAATCAGCGTTCTGTCGTCGGACCCCTCAAGCGGCGCCGTGCCGACATATTCGACCCGCACCGGCGCAACGCCGCTGCTGTAGAACCCGAGCATGACTGCGGTTTTGACCGACACATCGATGATGCGATCGGCATGATAAGGCCCGCGGTCATTGACCCGAACGATCACCGAGCGGTTGTTGGTGAGATTGGTCACCCGCACGTAGGTGGGCATCGGCAGCGTGGCATGCGCCGCCGACACGGAATTCATGTCGTAAATTTCACCGTTGGCGGTCTGGCGGCCGTGGAAGTCCTCGCCATACCACGATGCCAAACCCTCGGCCCGATAGTGCGGGTCTTCAGCCGGCACGTAGGTATGCCCGCTGATCGAATAGGGAGAGCCCACCCGGTAGGTGCCCCCGCCTTTCGGGATAGGTTCGCCGGGCGCAAACAAACGCGCGCCTGAAGATATTCCGAAACGCGGATCGACGGTGCCGATTTTGCCGATGTCAGCGCAGCCCGCGAGCACGCAGACGGCGACCAGCGCGGATAACGGTGGACCGCAATGACTTTTCTTCCCCAACCCCAACGCCCCTGAATGAGTAGACCCACCTCGATCGCCGGAGCATTCTCCGCGGCACACGTGACGCAGCGGACAAGGACCCACGGCAAGGAACAAAATCCAATTCTAATTTGGCTTCGTAAATAAAGCGAAAAGAAGACGTTGACTGTGTTCCGCTTATTCCCCGGGTGGTTTCGCGGGCTCGTGCAGGCAGGAAACCGACGTCAGGGCAGAGAGCCCAAAAATGGGTCCGCTTCGACTCTCTTTTGCCTCAGTTTTACTCGATTATGACATCATCTGATCATTATGTCGGCAAAATATCATTTAAATCGTGTCACAAAGAAGGTGCTGGATCGAAAGGCGCGACGTGTTGTCTCATTTTGCCCCGTAGATTTTTGGATGCAAAATTTGTTGCCATGATCTAGAATAAAAATAATGTGGATGAGTGGTCCGCATCTCCGCTCCCACCCCATGAGCCTCCCCACGCGGACCCGTTCAGACACAAGAAATAGTCTTTCAGATCAACTTGGCCACCCTATCGGGTGGTCGTTTGTTTTTCGTTCGTCCTATTTCCTTCTGCATCGGCAGGCAAACGAGCGGGCGTGGAGCGCTTCGAAAGGCCTCTTAGGCGTGCCGGCGATGGCGCGGTTTCACCAACGAGGGGTGCGGCAGCAGTGTCGGTTGCTCATGGTAATAGGGGCTCGCGACGCAGTTTCCGCCGATGCCGGACAATGTTGTCATGCACTGCTGCCAGCTCGTGTAATAGCAGGACATCGCCCCTCCTCCGGAGTTGTCGCCTCCGCTCATGATCGCGCACCATGGATAGGAATAAGGCGATTGCGCGTTGCCAGCTTGCGTTTCGCCCAGCAAGGCAGCGGCAATGGCAAGAAGTATGATAGTTAGCGCACGCATCACGGTCTCGCTCCGCTGTCGTCGTTGGTTTGCCGCTTATACTATCAGCTTTGCCAAGACGGCGGAAATGAGCGCTGGCCGCCGGCCAGGACCACCGCCGCAAACGATGTTCGCGCGCCTCGCGAACGCGCGCGGTCCGACGCCCCCTCTAAAGCGAAGCGCCAAACTGGAACCGGTCTTGCAGGAATCTGTCTTGCAATACGTGCAGCGTGCAGAGCGCCGGACGAGGAGCAAACATGCGCAAGACCATGCTGGTCAAGAATGCCGATGTCGTGGTGACGATGGACGCGGCGCTGCGTGAGATCCGCAACGGCGGCCTGTTTGTTGCTGACCAACGTATCGTCGCCGTCGGGCCGACCGCCGAGCTGCCGCAGACGGCCGACGAGGTGCTCGATCTCAAAGGCCACATCGTCATCCCGGGCCTCATCAACACCCATCACCACATGTTCCAGACGCTGACCCGTGCATGGCCGGCGGCGCAGAACGTTGAGCTGTTCGACTGGCTGACGGCGCTGTTTGCGGTGTGGCAGCGCTTGACGCCCGAGATGATCAAGGTTTCGACCAAGACCGCCATGGCGGAATTGATCCTGTCGGGCTGCACCACATCGATGGACCACCTCTATCTCTACCCAAACGGCTGTCGACTTGATGACGAGGTCGAGGCCGCCCGTGAGATCGGCATGCGTTTTCACGCGAGCCGTGGCGCCATGAGCGTCGGCGTCGCCAAAGGGGGCCTGCCCGCCCGACAGCCTGGTCGAGGACGAGGGTGCGATCGTCAAGGACATGCTGCGTGTCATCGACGCCTATAACGACGCTGGCCGGTTTTCGATGCTGCGCATCGTGGTGGCGCCGTGCTCGCCGTTCACCGTGAGCCGGGACCTGATGTGCGAAGCCGTCAAGCTCGCGCGCAGCTGCGGCGTCGGCATGCACAGCCATTTGGCAGAAAGCGACAAAGACGTCGCCTACAGCCTCGAAAGATTCCGTATGACGCCGGCCCAATATGCCGAGGAGGTCGGCTGGGTCGGCCGCGACGTCTGGCACGCGCACTGCGTCAAGCTTGACGATCACGGCATCAGGCTGTTCGGGCGCACCGGCACCGGCGTCGCCCACTGCCCGTGCTCGAACATGCGGCTGGCCTCCGGCATTGCGCCGATCCGCCGGATGCGGTCAGCCGCGGTGCCGGTCGGCCTCGGCGTCGACGGCTCCGCTTCGAACGATTCAAGCCATCTGCTGGCCGAGGCTCGCCAGGCGATGCTGCTCGCACGGGCCGGCTTCGGTCCGGACGCCATGACGGCGCGCGACGCGCTCGAAATCGCCACGCTCGGCGGCGCCAAGGTGCTCAACCGCGACGATATCGGCGCACTTGCGTCCGACATGGCGGCGGATTTCGTGGCGTTCGATCTGCGAGAAGCAGGCTTGGCCCCGCGCTGATCTCAGCCTTCATCACCCGGCCAAACCGGGTGATGCGGGGCGGGATTGGCCCGCCGGAGGATTCCATGATGAACAGAGACTCAAACCTATTCCGCCGCAAGCTGCTGGCGAGCATGCCGGCCGCCGCTGCTGCCATGGCGCCGGCAGCTGCAAGCGCTATCTGCAGGCTTCCTACAGATGGAGAAGACTCCGTATTCGCTGCCATCGAGCGGCACCGCAAAGCCTTCGAAGCATACAATGCCACTCACGAGATTTTCCAACGGCTTGCGGAGGAACGGGAAGCCCAACGAAATCCCGATGGCATCTATCTCGGCGAGTTTCCCGAAATCAAGCGGGAGTTCTTTGGCGAGTGGCGCGACCTTCAGATGCGTGAAGTCCACACCGGCCGCATGGTGCCGCGCTATGCGACATTGCCCAGAGAGATCGACGACAACGTTCCTGCCGATTGCGCCGATCCTGATGCATGGAAGGCGCAGAAGCGTCGCGAGCTTAAGGAGTGGTCCGGGAGCACTGAAGGCTCGCCGAAATCGGTGGCCTATGATGCATGGAACGCGGCGCACCGACGGCTTGTCGAGGCCACCGCTGAACTGAATACCCGGCCGAGCACACTGGCTGGAGTAGCCGCGCTGCTGCGCTACATCGCCGAGTTTCACGACGATGAAGTCTGGACCGATTGCCTCTTCGAAAAGGACGACGAAAACGGCGAGCGGCCTCCCATCGCCGACAACGACGGTCTATTCAAAGAAGTTCTCGAAACCCTGGCCGACGCGGCGGAAACGATCAGCGCTTGATCTTGATCCCGACCTTCTGCCCGTTCGTGCGATGAACGGGCAGCGGAACGGGATTTGCCAAGAAAACGTTAACGACTTGCCGACGCGGGCGGCATCGATCCGCACAGAGGAAAGTCGTGGAAAACCAAACCAATCTATCGCGCGGGCGCTTGCTTGCGCATGTCTCCGTCATCGCCGCTACAATGGCGCCTGTCGCCACAATCGCGCTCGGCGGCCTTCCCGCAGGCAACGCCGCCCTATTCGGCGCCGATCCGATCTTCGCCGTCATTGTTGAACACAAGGCGGCTGTCGAGGCATGTATTGCTCTCGACGATGAGGCAAAGAGCGAAGAAGCTCTGGACTACGAGGGCGCAGTCTTCAAGACCCTGTTCACCACCGTGCCGACAACAGTGGCCGGCGTAGCGGCATGGTTGCAGCATCTTGGATCGCCGGAACATTACGGGAGGGACAGCATCGGCGCCACAATCGGCCAAAACTACGACGTGGAGTTCCAGGATGTCGTAACGCGCCAGTTGCTTGCAGTGGCCGCCGTGCTGATGGGGGCGCAACCATGAAAGCTGAAGCATCGTCCAGGCGCACCGCATTAACACTTTGCCGCCCGATTGACGACGCCGCTCGATCAGCGCACCATCGGCCCTTATCACCTTTGTCCAGTCGGGTGATCACACTCGCAGTGCCTGCCCGCGCCCCTTGTCGCGGGCTTTTTTCTGAGCAGCCAAGCAGTGGCGCCGGCAGCCACAAAGCCCGGCAGCAGAGGCCAGCTAACTGCCCGCAAGCAGCAGTCAGCTTGAGCGCCTAGCAAGCCCGCCCAGCAGCCTCGCCCCGCAGGGCTAGTACCCTAGCGGCCAGCTCGGAATAGCGCAGCGCAAAAGGCCGGACGTGTGCGGCATTCACTTGGTGAGGCGCGTCGTGGCGGCGGCAAAAGCTACTGTTGATTTATGCGATCCTGGACTTATTGTTTCCTCTGGTTGATTAAATCCAGATTAAGTCTTAGTCGCTCCTGCTGGGCTTGTTTATTCGTTTCTTCCCGCAATTTCTCCTGCTCAGCCTTGCGCTGTTGAGCTTGTTGCTGCCCTTGTTCTTTTTCTATTTGTCGTGCCCGTTCATGCGCCTCCCTTCTAAGGTCTCCCTTTTCACCGCCCTGACGCGCTTGTGCATTTTCGTGTTTCTCTTTGGTGCTTGGCCGAGCCCCTGTCGTGTGCTCAGCCGCATTAATCGTTGCCAGCGGCCGTCCGGATTAAGCAGGGTAACCGCGATCGGTGACAGCATCCGGCCTCGATGCGGGAGGATAACCGCCCGTGGTGGTCCCCGGTTTGGGTGGGACTGGGTACCCGCGGTCAGTGACAGCAAATGTCTCGTGTTGGCTGCCTTTGCTGTCGGCCGGCCGCCGCGGCAGCTATCTGGGGTACAAGCCGTCTATAGCTTTCGCGGCGACTGAATCTATTCAGCGGCAATCAAGGGGCGGCCTTCGGGTCGCCCCGCTTGTTTTCAGATCAAGCCCTGCGCTTCGACAGATGAGCCGCCCGGCGCAAATCATCGTTGATGCGACTCTGCCAGCCAGGTCCCTTGCTGCGATAAAACTCCACCACATCAGGATCGAGGCGCAGGCTAATGGCCTTCTTAGGGTTCTCTGAGCGCGGACGACCGATTGCCTTCACAACAGCCGCACGAAATTCTGCCTTGCTCACCGGCTTGCCGCCAATGTGCGGAACGGCGCGACTAAAATCACGCGCCATCCATTCGGGATTTTCGTCGTCAACTTTGGCCAAGGTCCTTTTCGAGGTGCCTTTCAAAGCGCTTTTTCTCACGGTCATTGGCGTATCTCATCGAGATGATGCGCCGCGTGCCTTCACGCAGCGTCCACACTACGCTCACCAAGCGATCACCCAACACTCCGAATGTCCTTATGCGCGTCTCGCCGTAATTATGGCGGTCGTCCGGCGTATCGAGAGTTGGTCCGGCGAAGACCTCTGCACAATCTTCGAAATCGAGCCCACGTTCCTTGAGGGTACCTACTCGCTTGGCCTCGTCATAGGTGATCTTCACAAAATTAATGTAGATACGGAAAGTCTAGATGTAAAGCCCGGCCAACAGCGCCTGCAGCGCAGTGCGACCAAGAAAAGGAAGGAGATAGCCAACAAGGCAGCTAGGGCAAGCTTGTCATAACTGTTTGTTTAACTTACTAAATTTTTGCAAGTGAATGGATTTTGAATATTTTTGTTGCGTTTTGCCAGTATGGAACGCAGTCTCCCTCCAACCTAAGGGAACGCCCATGATTCGACCGCAGGCCGAAGCCGAAAAGGGACCTCGCTGACATCTTGCCATTGATTGGGCCGGCGATGCTGAGCGGCCTGGAAGAATGCACCAAAGAGCAAGCTGGCGCGGCACACAGGTTCAGAAAAGTCACGAAACGCAACGTCAACCGCGATTATGTCGCTGACAAACTCCGCAAGGCACTGGATGGCAAGCCCGGAGTCCACATTCACGATCACAGTGAGACGACCGATTTTTGGTTCTCCTCGAAGTATCGGGCGCGCATCCATCACGCCGATGAAGAATTCGAAATAGCACTCGGCAAGAGCCGGCAATCGTCGCTATTCGACGACAACGATATGCCCAGGCCTGGGCGACGATTTCGAGCCCACATGCCTTTATTTTCTCTACGTACCGCAAAAGGTAGACCCGACTGCCGTTGAGTTCTACATGATGTGCCCAGGCGAAAATGGCTGGGTCCGCGCACTTGAAGTTGGCAGCGGTAAGGTCGTCGGGCACATTTCATCGTCCCTCGGCGTTGAGGACGATGAAGTCAGAATCACTCTTATCCCAGAGGTGCGTCACTCCGATAAGAAGGACGACGCAGTTGACTGATGCCCGAAACCTTCAACCCAGACATGTTGATATTGGCGCGCCAATATCGCGCGCTGTCGCAAGGCGAGCTAGCTGAGAAAGTTAAGGGTATTCTTAATCAGCCACGTCTATCGCGTATTGAAAATGGCCTATATTCGCCAACTACGGAAGAACTCGAAGCGCTCGCTCGGGCTCTTTCCGTGCGTACTGAATTTCTCTTCCATCCAATGACCAGGCGCTCTAGTCCGGCAGCGTATCACCGTAAGCGACAAAAGCTATCGCAAAGCGACTGGCTGCGCATCTATGCTCGCGCCGAAATCTATCGGATCATGCTCGGTGTTTTGCTGCGCTCGGCAAATGTCGAGACGAAGCGGATGTTGCCGCCATGTCGCGATCCAGAGGACGCCGACGGGCGCATTGAGGATATCGCCAAGGGCGTTCGTCAATTTTGGGCTCTGCCACGTGGACCGGTCGCCGATATTACTCGCATAGTTGAGGGCGCCGGCATCGTGGTGGTATCTTACGATTTCGGCACTGATCTAATCGACGGTTTCAGCCAACACCAAAACGAAGATTTTCCGCCAATCATTTTCACGAATACGAGGCAACCAAAAGACAAGTTGCGCTTCACGCTTGCGCATGAGCTTGGTCATCTGGTCATGCATCGGATGCCCAACCAAGAACAGGAATCGCAGGCGAATCGATTTGCCGCAGAGTTTCTGATGCCGACCGAAGATATTCGGCCAAGCCTCCACAGTTTCTCCATTGAGCGGTTACTTGACCTCAAGCGCTATTGGAAGACGTCTATGCAGGCGATCGTTCGCAAGGCACGCGATGTCGGCAAAATGGATGAACGTAAGTATCGCTATTACAACTACGAAATCTCGCGACGCGGGATGAAGCGTAACGAGCCGGGAGAAATCACTGATCCCATCGAAATCCCCAGCCTGTTTAAGCGGCTGATCCAGGCTCACGTAACCGGCCTGAATTACACGGCTGAGGAATTCAGTCGCCTATTCGGCCTACCAGCGAGCGAACTTGACCGCGACTATCTGCCAGAACGCCCTAAACTTAGAATAGTTGCTACGTGAAGCCCGCCGCGCAGCGCGCCCGCTAGCCGGCCTCGATCGCGCTCCTTCCCGCCGCCGCCAAAGTAGCACACTAAGCGCGTAACCGCCGTCCTACTGCCCGCCATCGTCACCTCGCCCTCCGCCGCCGCCAGCCCGCAGCGGCCGAGCCCGGCCAGCCGCTGCCGGCTGCAGCCATGGCCGAGCCCGAGCAGCTCTTCGCTGCCGCCATGCCGGCTGCTGGCGAGCAGCTGTAGCAGCTCTAGCGTGCGGCGGGCTGCGGGCTGAGACGGCGTTTTCGAATGGTCGTCATACGTCCAGTATCGACCGCGAGCTATGTACATTCAATTGGCTGGGCGTCCCGTTGGGCTGCTTGCGCATGGGCGACCAAGATCAGAGGTTGAGGCCCCGGCCCTTCGGGGAGGGAATAGCGGAGCAGGGGCCGGGGCCGCGTGGGGCAAGATCGAGAACCACACGCTCGAATCCAACGCCGGCCACATCGGCGCGTTCCAAAGCGCTATGGCGGGGCACTTCTCCGAATGGTCCCGCGACGGAATCATTGAGCGCCCAGCCCGCCCAATTGTGGCGGAGCACTGTCACACACATGAACACTGTCACACACATGAACAACGTGAAAATCGTTGCGGTTTCGTTGCGAGTCACCTTGTCGCAAGTAAAGGGACGTTTTTGTAAATCGATTGATAAGACTCGCAATACTCTATTCTCAATTTCTGTTTCTAAACAGAACGAAACCTGAATAATTACTTTCTATCATCTTTATGCGCCAAGCAACGCGCAGTATAATAGGCGCGTCGTTAAGTATTGCACACAGGAGGAGAACATGAATAACCGAGTCATCACCCGAGAGCGCGGCGTCATTCCGGGTTGCCGAGCGCCGGGACCAGACAGTCATATGGCGGTGGATGGAATGGGACGGCCTTGGACGCATTCACCATCTGATATCGACGCGTACCTCGCCAAGCTTCGTGCAGAGACCAGACAATCCCGCATCAACCGCGGAACTGATCCGGAGACGGGGATCAAGATAGTGGCGCTCCGCTCCGATCTCGCTCCAGAGCAGCGGGCAGAAGCCTTACGGATCGGGCGCATCGGCTTCGCCAGCGCGGGAGCGAAGCGCAAGGCAGCGTAGCAAGCCCACTGAGTGGCCCCCCCGGGCGCAGCTACGCTGACTGTCAGATCGAACCTTTTGCTGGCTGCCGGCACTACCTATTCAAAGCAGCCGTCCGTGTCTCGCCATTTCTGCCCACTGGACAAGCCGCGCGAAAGCCCGGAACTTTGGAGAACATCCATGTCCGACGGTAAATTCCGGCCGCTCAACCCAGACGGCCAAGACTGTCCAACCGAATTTCTGCTGTTCAATTTCGACATCGGCAGCTCCAAGCTGAAACCCGCGCACGAAAGATTTCTGAACCAGGGCATCTTGACCATTCTAGAGGCCAATGGGGAACACAAGGTGGGGCTTGTCGGACGCGCCAGCCGTTCCGGCCCAGACAGTTTCGACTTGAAACTGTCCCGCCAGCGGGCAGAAGCCGTCGCGGCCCTTCTCACGCGGGCGGGCATCGATCGCAGCCGCATACAAGTCGACTTCATCGGCAAATCGCATCCGTTTTCCACGGCCAACGAGAGTGAGGAGGATCGGTCTGTCGAAATCCACCTTCAGATTTCACCCACGCTCATCATCGAACTGGAGGACGGATGGCTGGTGCGGCGGGCTGACGTCATGGTGCAGACCATTCGTGAGGCGTTCGCTCCCATCGCAGCACGGGCGGGCCGGAAGCTGCAAATCCATCTGGGGCGCGGTATCGCAACAGGGCGGGGGGACTTGAATCTGCATTTCGACACCGGAGGCCGGGAGATGCGCCCTTGCGCCGGCATCCTGATCTTCGGAAACGAAGGGGGAGGCGAGATCCGTGTTGGCGCTCACGAAAGTTTGCGGGTGTGTGGCGATCCCACTCTGAGTGCGAAAGACCCGTCCGACATCGATCACGGTTCGCAACTGGACCAGGTGTTCGAAAACGGGGAACCGGAATTTGCACGCTTCGTCGGCAACACCTGTGTTCACGAGTTGGCACACATGATTGCCAAGATAGAGCACACCACTGATCCGGATAACTTCATGTTCTCCCAAGACGATAAGGCGTGGTTGGCGAACCTTCCCCCAGACCAGCGCACCCGCGAAAACATGCGCCGCCATTGGGGTGGTCCGAAGACCTTCAACGTCGCCCAGATCATGAAAATGGTCTGCGCGATGCACACAGGATTCTTCCCGGGCGGCATGAGAACCACCAGGACGCCGTAACCTCCGCTATTTCGCGGCAACCGGCTGCGACCCATCAAGGATGGAATATCCCGTAGCGGAACAGAGTCTACAAAACCCGATAGACGCTCGCCCGGCCGATGCCGAGCGCTTTGGCGATGGCTCGGTCAGCCGTCACCAGACAGCGGCCGGCGAGGCCAAGGGCGGGCGCAAATCGTTCGGGCCTTATGTCGGGCAATGGGGGGCCGGGCGTGACCGTCCCTGGCTCGCCCCCTGGCAAGGGCGCGAGAGCGCTCCTATGTGATCGGACACTTAACCTGTGAACGTCCAGGAGGAGACTTTGCGCAATATCGGAGTTGCATTCATTGGTATGGCAGCTGCCATCAGCATGGTAAGCCTCGGCGCCACCGAGCCGGCAGTGGCACAGGTACGGAAAGGTTGTAGAGATCAGCAGCAGCGTCAGGTCAATCAGACGGGAGAATGCAACGACATCATCATCGAAAATTTGGATCGTGGGCCCAAGGGGCCCTTCTACCGCAGCAATTCTCACAAAGCCAAAAAACACCCTCTGAGAACGCGATGAAACGCTGCGCCCAAGTTAGGACAGGCTCGCGCACGAGGTGCGGGTAGTCTTGCATGGGGTCCGTCGATTTCCTGCCCGCAGGACTGTCAGTCACATGCGGCTTGTCGGGAAGATGCTAACCGTTGTTTAGAGCCCGATATACTGATGCCCGGCCAATACTCAGCGCCTTGGCGATCGCCGTGGCCCCAAGACCTGCGCCTTCATCTCGCGCACCGTAGCCGCGTCAATCGACACGCGCCGACCCTTGTACACGCCCGCAGCCTTCGCCTTGGCGATCCCCTCAAGCTGCCGTTCTTTCCGCAGATTCGTTTCGAACTCGGCGAACACACCGAGCATATCGAGGAAGCACTTGCCGGCGGCCGTCCCGGTATCGATCGGCTGCTCCGTTGCCTTTAGCGACGCGCCCCGGGTGCGCACCTGGCGGACGATGTCCTGCAGGTCGGCGATGCTTCGGGCGAGGCGATCGATACGGGTGACCATCAGCATGTCGCCCGGCCGGAGGAATTCGAGCACGGTGCGCAGTTCGTCCCGCCCCCGAGTGGTCGTGCCGCTCCGCTTCTCAGCACGGACCACCTCACAGCCAGCCGCTCGCAAGGCGGCTTCCTGGATTGAGAGATCCTGATCGGTCGTGCTGACCCGCGCGTAACCAATAATGGCCATGTCCCCCGGCCTTGTCTCATTTGGTTCTAGATCACGAGGCAAGTGTGTCTTGAAATACGATTTTCAACTCTATTGAGACGCTGTTTCCCCAATAATCGATGTACACGTCATCGTCTCATTCGGGTTTACCCAAGTGAGACGAGCTATCGATTGGGATCAAGCGTGTTCACGAATTTCTCGATCGACCAACGCAAGCAAAAATGCGCACTGTTCTTTGGTCAGCCGCACGGTCACTAAATCGTCCGTGGCCCCATCAGGAGTGACCGCGGCATCTATGATCGCTCGGATGGCGCACAAATTGCCGAACGACCTGCTCTCTTTGAGGCCCAAGTCGGTCAAACGTCGCGTGATCGTCATCAATTTTTGGTTCTGATCGACAGATAAGTCCTTCACGTCGACACCGATGATTTCGCAGGCAGCCTCGATCAATTCTTCTTTGGTCATCGTGGTGCTGTTTCCTCCATCCCGGCATCCGGCCGGCGCCGACTCGATGAGTCACTGTGGCGCGGTCATTTGGACCGTCCGCGCTTCGCCCCTGCAGTCGCCATCACTTTGCTGCACGAGCGCGAGCGCGAATCCGCAGCAGCGCCTCGCAGGCAGGCACGTTCCCATTTGCTACGAGGCAATTGTCATAAACAATGTTGTCCTGCTCAACCCAATATGAATGAGCCTGCCACGCCTGCCATGCCGACACCAACGCGCCGACTGCGATGACAGAACCGATCAAGCTGAGAAAACACAGCGACGGCCTGCTGATTATGGCAAATGCGAAGTGAACAATCGGCGTCACGATCTTTGCAATCATCGCTCATCCCCCCCACGACTTATTTGATGAATCACTTCCCCTTCCGCTTCGTCCCGGCGGCGCGATTCGCTGCGACTTGGTTGTCGACCCGAGCGGCTGCTAGACCACGCTGCGCCAGATAACGAACTGCTTTCGACAACGTCAATTTCGGCGACTGCTCGACGGCCCAATCTTCGATGGCTTCCCCGTAGAGATGCTTGAAGGCATCGAACTCTGGGCCGCCGCGCACAGTATCCCACGCTCGCGAGCCATCCGCTTGCTTGTCTATAGGGGCTTGGCGCACATCGGGATACCGCAGACTGAAGACGATAGAGGGGAAAAAGAGCTTCAAGCAGGCACGGATCATCCAGTAGACCGGGAAACTGCGGAATCGCGATCTGGAACGCGAGATTTCGCAAGTCAGCGCCATCGTCGCCGGTCCGAGCTATTCCGTGGGAACGAAACAGCTCTTCGATTTCTTCGAATATCTCGGCACGGATCCGTGATCGTTCCTCGATTCGAAGAGGCGATTGGTACTCCTCGAAGGTGTCTACCTTCCACACAAGCGGCGTCTGGGGAGCAAGACTCGTCTCGAAAACGGCGTCAATCGGCTTGCGCAATTTGCTGGCGGTTGGCGACTTTTTCACAGGCCACCAGGGGCATGCATCGTCACAACGTTGTTGGCCCCGACCGCGGCCTTTGGTAGAGAGGTGCAATATCTCGACCACGCCTCCATGAGCCGCCTGCGCTTCTCGAATAGGTCGCCACGCTGGTAGGCTTCATAAGTCTCATCGCCGACCGCGTGGCTTAGTGCCACCTCGGAAAGCTCCCACGGAAACGACGTGCACTCGGCGGCCCAATCCTTAAAAGTTGACCGGAAGCCATGAACGGTGATGGTTTCCCCGGCCTTGTCTCGCCAGTCGCCCATCAAGGTCAGCATTTTCTCAAGCGTCGCCTCGGACATCGGCTTGCCTTCGCGCTTGCCGACGCCTGGAAAGACCCACGCCGTCTTGTCGGAAAATGCTTTCAGGATCTCTGCGGCCCGACCAACCAGGGGCACACGGTGGGGACGCTCGCGCTTCATACGCTCGGCCGGAATCTCCCAAACGGCCGCCTGAAGGTCGATCTCGGGCCAGTTCGCCTTGATGGCCTCCGTGCTCCTGGCGGCCGTCAGGATGCAGAATTCCAGCGCTCGTGCGCTTCAGGCTCGGACGCGCCCGCAGCGCTCCCATGAAGGCCGGAATCGCAGCGTAGGGCAGTGCAGGATGATGCCGGACTCGGCGCACCTTGCGCTTAGCCGACAAGAGATTGGCGACGTGCCCTTTCCAGCGTGCTGGATTCTCACCGCTACGCTGGCCTTGCGTCTTGGCAGCATCGAGAATGACTTCGATACGGCCGCGCACTCGTGACGCCGTCTCGGGCTTGGTGGCCCAGATCGACGCTAGCACCTTCATGACGAGCGCGGTGTCGATCTCAGCGACCGGCAGATGGCCGAACACCGGATACACGTAGGTGGCGAGCGTATTTTTCCACTGCTGTCTATGCTTTGGATTTTTCCACCCGGCTTCGTGGCTGGTGATGAATTGCTCGGCTGCCTCCTTGAAGGTGACGGCCTTGGCGGTCTTGGCACGCGCAGCGTTCCGCTGTTCGCGCCGATGCTCGATCGGGTCTACCCCCTCGGCGCGCAACCCCCGGGCCTCGCCGGCGAGTTCACGGGCGCGTTTGAGCGGCACATCTGAGGCCAGACCCAAGGC